>Ga0074044_10000223_pt1 | contig 56860 bp, 44 predicted proteins | sample BogForMeECP23OM1_FD_94443 | JGI IMG/M metagenome (GOLD analysis project Ga0074044, IMG submission 94443) | Bog forest soil microbial communities from Calvert Island, British Columbia, Canada - Bog Forest MetaG ECP23OM1 | ecosystem: Environmental > Terrestrial > Soil > Wetlands ...
ACTGTTCCAGACCGCTCTTCGCGTCCTGGGCAATGCCGAGGACGCCGAAGACGCTTTGCAGGACGGTCTGCTTTCCGCGTATCGCAATCTGAAGCGCTTTGAGGGCCGCTCGCAGTTCTCCACTTGGCTCACGCGCATCGTCATCAACGCCGCACTGATGAAGCGCCGCAGCGCCAAGGCCCGCCCTGCGGTTTCGCTCGACGATTCGCAGCACGAGGATGAACTGCCCATCGCCGAGCGCTTCGCCGATGACGGGCCCAATCCAGAGCAGGTTTATGCCGGCACGGAAATCCGCGAAATGATCAACGAGAACCTGGACGACCTCTCGCCACTTCTCCGGACTGCTTTCCTCTTGCGCGAAGTGGAAGGCTACTCCACGGGCGAAGCGGCAAAGAAGCTTGGCGTTACCGAAAACACCCTGAAGGCGCGGCTCTGGCGCGCGCGCCATCAGCTTGCCGAGCGGCTGGGCCGGCGTCTGCGTCGCATGAAGGACGGTATGAGCAACGGTAACGGCATGGGCGACGAAGCCTGCAGCTATTGCTGAAGCTCCTGATCCGCATCCCGTAAGGGGTCGAGCACTGTTCGACTCCAGTTAGGCAATGTCGCATACTCTATAGCTGTGGCCACTGCAAGGATTTCTCTTTGCCCCGGAACGGTCCGCAGCGGAGCGCCTCACGGTTCTCTCACCCGTCCTTTTTTCGTGACCACGATCACATTGCTCCAGACTTCCCGAACGTTATCCTCGCCCCGAGGTGTGCCCTCATGAAACCTTCCACCAAACTCACCCTCTTTCTCTTAGTGTTTCTGGGCCTCTTTCTCCTCGCCGCGCTTGCTTACCTTCCTGCTGCCAAGGCGCAGTCTTCACCTTCCGCGATAATGCCCGTTGGCAAACCCGTGGAAATCAAGGCTCCTTTGGGATTGCCGCCGGTTCCGATTCCGCCAGACAATCCGCCGACGGAAGAAACCATCGCGCTCGGCCGCCGATTGTTTTATGATCCCCAGCTTTCCGTTGACGGCACAATCTCCTGCGCCTCCTGCCACGCCCCGCAATTCGCGTTTTCAGATAATCAACCGTTTTCCGATGGTGTCGGTGGCAAGCTGGGGACTCGCCACTCGCCCACGGTCATCAATTCCGCTTACAATTCCCTGCAATTCTGGGATGGCCGGGCTCCCAGCCTCGAAGAACAGGCCAAAGGACCCATGACCAACCCCGTGGAAATGGCCCATTCCCTTGAAGGCGTTGTGAAGCGTCTTCAAGCCGACCTGAAATACCCCGGCCTCTTCAAAATGGCTTGGGGCACCGATCAGATCACGATTGACATGGTCGTGAAATCGCTCGCCTCTTTCGAGCGCACCGTCATTGCCGGCGATTCTCCCTTCGACCGTTTCTATTATGGCCATGATTCGAAGGCGCTTCCTTCCGCCGCCCAGCGCGGCTTGATAATTTTCATTAGCGCCAAGAAGGGCAATTGCGCCGTCTGCCACACCATCGGAAAAGACTCCGCGCTTTTCACTGACAACAAATTCCACAATCTGGGCGTTGGCGCCGATACGCGTGGCAACCTGAATGACCTCGGCCGCTTCAGCCAGACCAAGAACGATGCCGACATGGGCGCCTTCAAAACCCCCTCGCTCCGCAATCTCGCCAACCGCGGCCCCTATATGCACGACGGCAATTTCCCCACCGTTAAGGACACCCTCGCCCACTACATCGGCGGCGGCAATTGGAATCCTCATCTCGACAAGGAAATCCATTCCCTCGATGTCCTCACCTTCGACGAGCGCGACGATCTCCTGCAATTCCTCGACTCGCTCAACGGCACCCTGCCCGATAACATCGGGCCGCCTCCGGATCTCGCGCCCCCCGCCAAGTCCGCGCCTTCGGCAAAATAACCATGTAGCTTAGGCCTTCAGGCCTGAGGCTTTTTCTTGGGTTTTCTGCTGCGCCCCATGCCCGCACATTCTCCGCGTCTTGCCCAGGCCAATTTGGAGTGCGGCGGCTCGCCGCCGCTTTTACGGCTACATGCGTGCCGACAAGCTACAATTCATCCACCGTCCGCCGCCCCCCGCATCGTCGTCACGTCCTCTGTGTAAACCTTCTCCCTCTCCCCCGCAGTAGTACACTATGCCCTACGCTATTTACGCGAAGGAGCTTCTCCCCATGTCCGATGGAATTCGTCGCCTCGCCGCCGTCCTTATTCTCATCGCTGGTGCGGCACTCTTGTGGTTGGCTGGCCAACATTCCCATGACGCCGAAGCTGCCAGGAACGACCTCGATTCCACCGTCGCGTACGCTCGCGAGCACTCCGCCTCCAGCGATCCCCGATTGAAAGCCACCTACAGCTTTGAGCGCGGCGGTTGGGTTTACGTCCATCTCGAAGGCGACCCTGCCACCATCGGCTTTCAGCATGGCTACATGCTCGCCAAGGAAATCGAGGACGCCTTTCCCGCCGTCCAGGCCGGGATGGTGCGCTCCACGCAGCGCGATTGGGCCTTCTTTCGCCAGGTTGCCCGCGAAATGCTCTGGCCCAAAATTGATCCCGAATATCAGCAGGAACTCCAGGGCATCGCGGAAGGTCTGAGCGCGCGCACCGGTTCGCAGCTCGACGTCTACGACATCGTGGCCCTCAACTCCTTCGAGGAAGTTCCCGACTATTACGTTCCCTGGCTCAACAAAAAAGAAAAACTTGCGGGCGCCCCCAATCTCAAGAGCCCCGGCAACTGCAGCGCCTTCGTTGCCACAGGCAGTTGGACCAAAGATCACCAGATCGTCATCGCCCACAACAATTGGACAAGTTACTTGAACGGCGAGCGCTGGCGCATCATCTTTGATATTCAGCCCGCGCACGGTTACCGCATCCTGATGGACGGCTTCCCCGGCGTCATCGCCAGCGACGACGATTTCGGCATCAATTCCGATGGCCTCATGGTCACGGAAACCACCATCACCCAATTTGAAGGCTGGGATCCCAACGGCAAGCCCGAGTTCTTCCGCGCGCGCAAGGCGCTGCAATACGCCGGCTCCATTGACGATTACACGCGCATCATGCTCGACGGCAACAACGGCGGCTACGCCAATGATTGGCTCCTCGGCGACCGTAAGACCGGTGAAATCGCGCAACTCGAACTCGGCCTCAAAGCCTACAAACTCTGGCGCACCAAAGACGGCGTCTTCGCCGGCTCCAACTGGGCCCGCGATCCCAAAGTCCTCAAGGAAGACACGCCGCAATTCGACCCCAACGACATGACCTCATCTCCCAATGCCCGCCGCGTTCGTTGGGAACAACTCCTCAATGAAAACAAGGGCAAGATCGATGTTTCGCTGGCCCAGCAGATGCTCGCCGACCACGTTGATTCGTTCGAGAACAAGACTGGGGCGGATGAGCGCACGCTCTGTGGTCACGTTGAAACCAGCGCACGCGGCGTTTCCCTTTGGGAATGGGGAGCGTTCTATCCCGGTGGCGCCGTCCAGGGCAAAGCCGCCGATTCCGCTATGGCCAAGGGCATGCGCCTCATCGCTCGCTTGGGCCATCCTTGCGGAGATGATTTCCTCGCCAAGCCCTTCCTCGCCGCTCATCCCGAGTTCGCCTGGCAGGAACCTTTCTTGCGCGATCTGAAAGCCGGTCCCTGGACCGAATTTCATTCCGGCGAAATGCCTGCCGCCGCAAAGTAATTCGTCCCGCTAACAAGCCACAATGTCATTCCGACCGGAGGGACAGCGCTCTCTTGCCCTGAGCCCCGAAGGGTTGCCGTCCCGCAGTGGAGGAATCGCGGCACAATCTCTCGGCCGCGCCACCAGTCACGCCGGAAACCGCGGCTGCCTCATAACTCCGTGCGCTCGCGCCCTAGCCATCAATACTTTTTTTTCGCGCGCCAATTCCTCTCCTACTCCCGGCAGACAATACCGGTACGCCGCATACGTCATCGCTAGCGCTGCATCCCACGACGACCCCGCCACATTCTCCCTCGCCGCCGCTCCCATTCGCCGCAACTCTTCCCGGTTCTTCGTCAATTCCACCACTGTGGCCACAAATTCCTCGTTCGTTTTGGCGATTCGTCCGGTAATCCCCGGCAACACCAGGTGCTTTGGCCCACCTTCATTGGTCACCACCGCCGCCACGCTCGATGCCGCAGCCTCCTGAATCACGTTCCCAAACGTGTCCGTTCGCGACGGAAACACGAACAGGTCCATATTCGCGTAAGCCCGTGCCAATTCTTCCCCCCGCAGCACTCCCGTGAATTCTCCATGTTTCAGCGTCCGTTTCAGCCACGCTACCTCGCTCCCGTGGCCCACCACCACAATCCGGAAATCTTTCTGCCCACTCTCCTCCAACGCTCGCTCCATTTCCGCCAGCAGCCGCACCCCTTTTTCCGGCGTCACGCGTCCCACAAATCCCAATCGCAGTATCCCATCCGTCACTGTACGACGCCGCGGATGGAATTGCTCGCTATCCACGCCGCGCGGCATCAGGAACGATGGCCTCTTCAGTTCCTTTTCCAGCCACGCCACTTGTTCCACCGTCGGCGCCAGCGTCACCTTCGCCAGTCCATAAAACCACAGCAGGATTCGCAGCCCCTTCTCTTGCGACCACCCCACCATCGGCCGCGAAATCCCTTCCGGCATCCACACGATCAGCTTTTGCAGCCGCCTCGCCGCAAACTGGTGAAAATTCGTGTGCCACGACGCCACCAGCGGTATCTTCAATTTGCGCGACAGGTACACGCCCAACTGCCCCAATTCGCCCGGGCTCGTAATATGAATAACGTCTGGTTGGAACGCCTGAAGCTCCTCCCGAATTGTGTTCGCATACCGCCAGAACGCGAAATCGTAGCGCAGGTCTCGCTCGATCCCCACGCTCGCCCACCCGCGCGTCAACTCTACCCGCGTCACGCTGCCTTCCTGCTGTCGCGTTTTCTGCTTCCCCCCATGAACCGCCAGCAGCGGCAGCTCGTGCCTCTGCGCATAGGCCACCAGTTGCCGCGCCGTCAGCGCCACGCCATTGATTTCGTGGAAGGTCTCGCAAAACAGCGCCACTCGCGGCGTTCGGCTCATAATCCTCCTTCTTCATTTCCCAGAAACGGTAAGCGCAGCGCGGGCCGCAGCATCGGGTTCGCTACCAGTCCGATCACCCACCGGAACTTATCTATCACCCGGTGGAATCGCGTCCCGGTGAATTGCGAGAGTGGCAGCGCCTTCCCGTCTTCCTCAATGAATACCCGCGTCATCCAGTGGCGTCGCCCAAACTCCCCCGGCGCATCGGAGAGCGCATGCCATGCGTTCTCCATCAGCCGCAACGGCAGTGGCTCGAAAAACTGCGGCATCAGCATCACTTCGCTCCTCCGGTCCTCCCGGACCTCCTGCACGAATTCCTCGAAAGTCCCCGCATTTGTAACATTTAAAACCGCGTTCGCCTCGCATCCGTGCCGGTCTCCTCCCGAAATCACCGGCACTTGCAACTCCTCCCCCAGCCTTACCACCATCCGGTTCTCTTTGCGCGAGCGCATCCCGTTCAGCTCCAGCGCGTGTACCATCGGCAGGAAGATCCGCAGAAAGCTGCCCAGTGCCGCGCGGTGCTGTTCAGGCCCCAGGCTCTCCGCATCCCAGAATGGATGATTTAGCACGATCAGTACCCCGCGTTCCGCGTTTAGGCTTTCCAGCAATTCCCGCAAGCGGTTCGGGTCGGGACTCGCCGTGTACGCCGCAAATTCCTCCATCCACGCCATTGCCCGCGACCCCGGCAGGTTGTGCACCCCCAGGTGGAACACCGTCTCGCCGTACGGCGCGCTCCATTCCACCGAAATCGGCGCACGCGCCGTTCCCTCCAGCATCCGCAAGTGCATTCCCGCTTCAATGTTGTTGTGGTCGGAAAGCGAAACCTCTGCCTGCAACCCCAATTGCTCCTCGATCTGCTTGCGCTCCAGTTCGTGCGCTTCCCGCGGCGAAAGTGGCGGTGTCCAGTAATATTTCTTGAAGTTGAAGACCCGCCCTTCGTACAAATGCAGCCGACCGATCTCCCGTTCCAGAATGTATGAACCGATCGGAAACTTGGCGATGTAGGTCGGCAACCGGTCCAAATACTCCTTCGAATGCATCGTATGGCTGTGAAGGGAAATACCTGTCCTGTATTGCCGGGAAAACTTCAAACGCGAATCAAACCTGTGAACGAGAGTGGGGCCGCCCTCCATGGTACGCTCCCTTCCCTGTCCTGCTCACTGGTCAGGGTCCAATTTCCTCCAGCGTAGAAACCCTGTGTTAATCATGCATGACACTCCGTTCAAGATTCACGCTTCCGTTACCTTTTTCGGCACATTCCTTCAGTCATCTTCATCCGTTCAATTCTTCGTTAACTCTGTGTAACACCTCCTGCCGCACTATCGGGGCATGATTCATGCCTGCAAACCTCTTCTCGCTCCGGGGACCTTCTCCGCATGAGGGCCACCCTCCGCCGCGTCCTTCTCCTTTTCTTCTTCCTCACCTTTTTTGCCGCCGTCGCCTCCACCGCAAGCCTCGCCGATCGCCAGTCCATCGTCGAAGCTCTTCACTGGGTGCGCTCCCCCGTCCGCAGCAGCGTCGAGTACGACTACATCATGACCGCCCGCGTCCATCTCCTCTTCTTCTGGGCTGGCAAGGACGATGTCGGCGGCGGCTATATCCACCGTGGCATTTCCTCGCAAGACCCCCACGCGGAATTCTTCCAGGTCCTCTTCGGCAGCGATCCCCAGAAAGCGCCCCGTGCCATCAACCGCTGGGGCGCGGGCACCGAAATCGCCTGGCATACAAACACCGTCTCGCTTCCTTCCCGCGAGGACGATGTTACCTCCAGCGCCTTTTTTGGTTTTATGAAGTCATCCCGTGGCAAGTCCGTCGGCGAGATGCAAAGCGAATTAAGAAAAGAACTGGAGCAGGGTCAGCACTCTTTCACCGGCATCCTCAGCCGCGTCGAGCCTTCCCGCGCGCTTTCCACTATCGTTCCTCTCCAGTCCGACACTGACTTTACCCTGCATCAGTACGACATCGCCCAACCTATCATGCTCCACCGCATCGCCGATTCAGACCGCCCCGTGCGCTCTCTCGAAGACCCCTCGCGTTGTCTCCGCTCCGCCTCTTTCCTTGCCACCGTCGCGGACCTCATCGAAGCCGCCCTCGCCGGGCAGGCTGCCCCGCTATCACGCTGCTACCTCCACGACGCCCAGGAAAACACCCTGACCCTGGAAAAAGTCACTCCCATCCAAAAGCTTCCCGTGCAGCTCCACGGCCCCAACGGCACGGCCCTTCTCGATACTTCCTACGCCAACCTGCTCCAGCTCGATTACGTCTCAACTCACAAAGAAACCCGCAAAACCGTCTCCTTCTCCATCCTCGTCGGCACTCAGGGAAATCTCCGCGGCGTTCCCATCCAAATCCGCTATCAGCCCAACTGGTGGTTCCAAGTCGTCCTCAACCTCCGCCCCGACAGCTCGCTCCTTCCCAGCTTCACTCCCGCCCTCGCCTCCCGCTAACTTGGAGTTCGGCGGCTTGCCGCCGCTTTTACGGTTGCAACCGTGCCGATAAACCCCAATTCATCTGCCTCCTACCACCTCGCACTCTTCAAAAGAATTTGTCATTCCGCGTGCCCTGAGCGCAGCGAAGCGACCGGAGGGACGGCGCCTCCTTGCCCTGAGCTTCGAAGGGCGGCCGTCCCGTAGCGGAAGAATCCCGGCATAATCCCTCTGTCTCCCCTACCTCCCCGCCCCCTCCGGCACCACTGAAAGCTCCACCCTCGACGCATACTCCTTTGTCCGGTAAATCTTCTGCGTCGCTTTCTGGTAGTCCGATTCCTTGGCCTCAAAAATATTCTCCACAAACTTCTGTGGGTTCCGGTCATACAGCGGGAACCACGTGCTCTGCACCTGCACCATAATCCGGTGCCCCTTCAAAAACACATGATCAGCCGTGTGCAAATCGATCGTGTACGGCGTCACCTCACCTGCCACAATCGGCTCCGGCTTTTCATACGATTTTCGGTAACGCCCGCGGAAAATCTCGTCCGCGATCATCAGCTCATATCCCGAAAGCTTCCAATCGCTCTCCACTTTCTGCGGATACACGTCAATCAGTTTCACCACCCAATCGCTGTCCGTTCCCGTCGTGGACGCATACAGCTTCGCCGTTACCTGCCCCGCCAGCGTCACATCCTCCTGCAACTCTTCCGTCTGCCATGTCGCCACATCCGGCCGGTCGTTCACGAATCGCTGGTCCTGCACCAGCCAGGTAAACCAGCTTCCCGGATGATCTTCCGGATACGTCGTATCCACCGGCCGGTGCCGGTACGGCACGGGATGCGCTGGATCGCTCTCGTAAGCGTCAAACGCCTCCCGCAATTCCGTCTTCGGCGCTTCAAACGAAAGTTTTCCGTTCTCTTCAAAATACAAACTCTCCGTCTTCGCCTCGCGTGGCGGCCAGGCGTCAAAGCTCGTCCACCTATCGCTCCCCGTCTGGAACAGCAACGCCTCCTTCAACGGCAGGTTTCCCTTGTCGTGCAGCCAGTACGCAAACCACGGCGCTTCCACCTTCTGCCGGAAATACACTCCCGTATCCGACCCGAACGGAATCTCCCCCAGTGAATTCCCCGGGCCTCCTGACCATCCACCGTGATTCCACGGCCCCACCACCAGGTAGTTCAGGTGTTTCGCGTCTGTTTTCTCCAGGTTCGCGTACGTCCTCATCGGTCCGTAAAAATCCTCCTGATCCCACCAGCCTGCCACGTTCAGGTTGGGCACCTTTGCTTCTTTCAGCCCCGCCTCGATTGCGTGGATCTTCCAGAACTCGTCGTACGCCGGATGCGCCACGAAGTCATTCCACGTCGGTATCTTCCCGTGCAGATACCGCTCGTTCGCGTGCGACAACACTCCCAGCCGCAGGAACCAGTCGAACATATCGAACCGGTCGAACGAGAAATTGAAGTTTTCCTTCGGTGACTCCATCAGCTCCGCATATTCAAACCCGTAGCTCAGCCGGAATGCTCCATTGTGAAAAAAGTCGTCGCCCATCCACGCGTCCCCCATGCACGCTTGCTCGGAAACCGCCTTCAGCGCCGGGTGCGGGTTCACCATCGCCTCCGCCGCCAGGAACCCGTCATACGAGACGCCCCAGATCCCCACGCGCCCGTTGTTCTTCGCCACGTTCTTCACCAGCCACTCGATCGTGTCGTACGTATCCGTGCTCTCATCCGTGCCCTTCATGTCCGTTGGATCGTGGAGCGGCCGGTTCATCTCAAACTTTCCCCCGGAGCCGTTCCGTCCGCGAATGTCTTGGAACACGAAAATGTAGCCGTCCGCGAACATGTCCGCGTTTTCGTACAGCCGCCCACTATATCCATTGCCCCTCGCCGAAATTCCGTATGGCGTCCGCATCATGATGATCGGCAGCGGTTCTCTCGCATCCTTCGGCGTGTAAATCTCCGTGTACAGTTTCACTCCATCCCGCACCGGTATCATCGCCTCGCTCTTCTCGAACAATTTCGCCAAGTCCGGCAGCGCAGCCTTCTGTTCCTGCGCCCCTGCCGCCACTGCCAGCAGCACCACCGCCGCCACCATCCACATCGTTTTCCGCACGCTAATCATTCGCATCCTCAACGGTTTCCCCGTAATCTCAGGCGTCCACAAAATTTCGCCGTCAGCTTACCACACCCACATCCGCAACCTCAGCCAGGTGGTCCCATTCGCGCGAGACCCTGGTGGCGTATCCTGTGTATCCGCCCGGCGCCAAGAATTATCTTTACTAAATAAAGTACTTGACAATGCGAAGCTGAAGAGTATTCTTCCCTTGTCCGCTTCTTCCATGCCGCCTCCTACCCCATCGCCATCATCCGCCCTTCCCCAGCCGCCTGCTCCGTCTCGCCCGCTCCTCGCCGATGCCATCCGGTTTTGGGAACCCCGCCGCATCTTCTATAACCTTGCCCTCTCCGTCGTCGTTGTTGTCTGGCTTGTAGTGACTTGGCCCCACTTCCGCCCGGCATTGACACTCACTTCCTTATTCCTCTTCTCCATCCTGGCATTGTTAGCCAACGTCTGCTACTGCGCCGCCTATCTCGTTGACATTCCATTGCAGCACTCAGCCCTTGCCGCTGTTTGGAGACGCCGCCGCTGGGCGCTCTGGCTAGTAGGCACGCTCTTCGCCATTCTTCTGGAGAATTATTGGATCGCTGACGAGATCTATCCTGATTTCCGCTGATGCAGTGAAGATCCCTGTGCCATCCGACAGATCGGTTTGCTCAAAGATGACCCTCACCGCCGCCTGAATCCTTCACTGGCCCGCCCGCTGCCCCTCTGCTAAAATAGTAGTTTGTAACCGCACCTGTATCCGATGAAGAAAGGTTTCGTCCGGGCTGCTGGTTGTCTCAGCAGCTATTTTTGTCTCAAGACGCTTTTACAATAATGAACACGAAGATTCGCAACATCGCCATAATCGCCCATGTGGACCACGGCAAAACCACCCTGGTGGACACCATGCTCCGCCAATCCGGCATCTTCCGCGCCAATGAAGCCGTTGTCGAACGCGTTATGGACTCCAACGACCTCGAGCGCGAGCGCGGCATCACCATCCTCGCCAAGAACACCGCCCTCTTTTTCCATGACACAAAAGTTAATATCGTCGATACGCCCGGTCACAGTGACTTCGGCGGTGAAGTCGAACGCGCCCTCCGCATGGTGGACGGCGTTGTGCTCCTCGTGGACGCCAGCGAAGGCCCGCTACCACAAACCCGTTACGTCCTCCAGAAAGCTCTCGCCGCCAAGCTCCCCCCGGTGGTTGTCCTCAACAAGATCGACCGCCCCGATGCTCGCCCCGAAGAAGTCCTCAACGAAATCTACGACCTCTTCATCGATCTTGACGCCACCGAAGATCAGCTCGACTTTCCTATCGTCTATACCAACGCCCGCGCCGGCATAGCTCATCGCAAAATCGGCGATGGTTCCCGCGATTTGCTCCCCCTCTTTGAAACCATCGTCGCCAAAATTCCGCCTCCCACGGGAGATCCCGCCGGTATCCTCCAGCTTCAGGTCACCAATTTGGACTACTCCGATTTTCTAGGGCGGCTCGCCATCTGCCGCGTCTTCAACGGTACTCTGAACCGTGGCGATGAAGTCGGCATCAGCAAACTCGACGGCAGACTCATCTCCACCAAAATCACCAAGCTCTTCACCTTCCGTGGCCTCGAACGCGATGAAGCCGACACCGTGGTTGCCGGTGACATCGTCGCCATCGCCGGCGTCGAAGGCATCCAGATCGGCGAAACCCTCACCAGCCTGGATAATCCCGCTCCCCTCGAGCCGCTCATCATTGACGAGCCCACCCTCGCCATGATTTTCAGCGTCAACTCCAGCCCACTCTGTGGCCGCGAAGGCAACTACCTCACTTCGCGCGACCTCCGCGATCGCCTCGCCAAGGAGCTCCTCACCAACGTTTCCATCCGCGTCGAAGACACGGACACGCCCGAATCTTTCCGCGTTCTCGGCCGCGGCGAACTCCAGCTCGCCATCCTGATCGAAACCATGCGCCGCGAAGGTTTTGAACTCATGGTCGGCAAGCCCGAAATCGTCGTGCGCACCGAAAACGGCAAGAAGCTCGAGCCGGTCGAGCGCCTTGTCATTGATATTCCCGAAAGCTTCATCGGCATCATCATGGAAACCATCGGCAGCCGCCGCGGCGAAATGCTCAAAATGAGCAATCACGGCTCCGGCCGTGTGCGCCTTGACTTCAAAATTCCCTCGCGCGGCTTGATCGGCCTGCGCAGCCAGCTCCTCACCGATACCCGCGGCACCGCCCTCATCCACTCCATTTTTGAAGGCTGGACGGAATACGGCGGCGACATGGCTCTTCGCCCCACCGGCGCGCTCGTGGCTGATCGCCCCGGTGTTTCCACCGCTTATGCGCTCTGGGGGCTTCAGGAACGCGGCGAACTCTTCATCGGTCCGGTTGTCGAAGTTTACGAGGGCATGATCGTCGGCGAGAATTCCCGCGAGCAGGACATGGAAGTCAATGTCACCAAGGAGAAGAAGCTCACCAACATGCGCTCTTCTTCCGCCGATGAAGCGATTCGCCTGATTCCCCATCGCCAGCTCAGCCTGGAACAGGCCATCGAATTCATCGCCGACGACGAGTTCGTCGAAATCACCCCCAAATCCATCCGCCTCCGCAAGAAAGTCTTGCAGTACAACAAGCGCCCCCGCCGCTGGCAGGAAATCCGCGCCTCCCAGGAAGCCGCCAGCTAACGCGTCTTTTCGTCGTAGCAGCTCGACTTCACACGCCGTCATTCCGAAGGGAGTCCGCGGAATGAGGAATCTCTCCTCGGAAGGAACGCCCGCAGGACGAGAGTGTCTCCCCTTGCAGCCCAAAACGGAACGCCTCTACGGCAGCACCGCCTTCCCCTCCGCTCCCGCTAGTACCAGCCCCGCCTCCTTCGCTAGCGTCGGTGCCACATCCCGCATATCCATCAGCCCCAAATCCCGCCCCGCCGGAATTCCCGGCCCCAGCACGAAAAACGCTGCCCGCAATTCCGGCACATCCGGCAACTGCCCGTGCGTCCCTCCCGGCTTTACTCTTGCCACCACGGGCCCCGTCAGCGCAGCCCCTGTCCGCCAACCCAGCTTCAAGCTCACGAAGAACGACGCATTCGGGTACCCGCCTCGTTTGTGCAACTCCTCCGCATCCAGCACGCGGTCAATCCCGTTCGCCGGATCCGCCGTGAGCTTCGCCAGTAATTCCCGCACCTCGCCCAGCGTTGCTTTGTCTTGCGCGTCCTTCAACACAATCGCCGCCGATCCTCCCGTCTCCCACGGCATCGCCCGCCAATCCGTGATCGTACCCTTGGCATCCACAGTGAACAGCTTCGCCTCCCGAAACGCTGCAAACAGATTCAATTGCTGGTCATAATTCGCGAAGCCGTGATCGGAAACCACCGCCACAATCGCGCGCCCCGGCGCCACATGCTCCGCCGCCTCCCGCACCTTCCCGATAATCCCGTCCAGCTGTTCCAGCGTCGCAATGTCTTCCGCACTGAACACCCCCGTCTCGTGTTCGATGTGATCCAGCGCCGTCAAATGCAGCGTCAGCAATCCCGGCCGCTTCTTCTCCAAAATCCAAATTGCATATTTGCCGCGCACCTCGTCGCCGTCCGCGGATGCATCAATTCCTCCGCGGTATTCCCCAATCTCCGCCGCCGCTTCTTCCAGCAATCCGCGCGTGGACACCGCGCGAATCAGCTTGGCATCGTCCGGCGTCCCCGCCCGCCAGAATTCCGGGATGTTCCAGGTAATTTTCGCGCCCACCGTCACCGGCCACTGGATGCTCGCGGTAGTTCGCCCCGCCTGTGCCGCCGCATCCCACAGCGTCGCCACGCGAATATCTTCGGCGTACCAATACCAGCCCTGATAGTTCTTCTGTAACGGATCAAACGTCGTGTTTGCCAGGATCCCGTGCGTCGCCGGCCACACTCCCGTCACCAATGTCGTGTGGCTCGGGTACGTCACCGTCGGCACCACTCCTGTGACACCCTCCGCGTATGCACCTTCCTTCATAAATTCCCGCAAGTTCGGCACATTCGCTCCATGTGCGTCCGCTCTGGTTACGTAATCCGGCCGTAATCCATCAACCGAAATCATCACCAGCAGCGGGCTGGCCTTCTCTTGCGCCCGCAACACTCCCACGCCAAGCAGCAATCCCAGAATCAGGGCCACCATGGCCCAGCGCCCGATCAACGTCTTGTGATTCATCTCTCTCTCCTTCGATTTCAATCCTTATGCGCCACATCACCTTGCTCGTGGTCCTGTGCCGTTTCCTCTATGGCCAATTTTGATGTAAAGTAAGGCCCTCGACTCCTCCGCCCAGTACAGTTACGTATTTATGTTGCTGGGTCGTGAATTTTTGTGTTTATTCCTACAGAATAGTGGATGGTACAAGTGAGTCAACCGAGCCCCGTTTCACCGAACGGCAATTCCCCGTACGCCACCATCGCCGCGACCGCTACCGCTGTCCCTCCTTTCTCCATCACCCGCGACGACGTGAAGTATTACATGGGCCGCGTATTTGATATCCCCGAACGCCGCCTTGAAGCCATGATGTCCATCGTTGATAACGCCCAGGTTCATCATCGCCACGCGATTTTCCCCATCGACTACACTATTGAGCCTCGCCCTCTGGCCCAAACCAACAATGAATACATCGATCACGCCGTCAAGCTCGGCCGCGAAGCCGCCGAAAAGTGCCTGCAACGCGCCGGCCTTCTCCCCACCGACATCGACCTGATCATCACCGTTTCCTGCACCGGCTTCATGATTCCTTCCTTGGATGCGCACCTCATCAATCTGATGGGCTTCCGCTCCAATGTCCACCGCATGCCCTTCACCGAACTCGGCTGCGCCGCCGGTGCCATGTCGCTTTCTCGCTCCGCTGATTATCTTCGCGCCCATCCCGGCGGCAATGTTCTCATCATCGCCGTGGAATTGCCCTCGCTCACTTTTCAGCGCAAGGATATCTCGCAGGCCAACCTGATTTCCTCCATCCTCTTCGGCGATGGCGCCGCGGCCGTGGTGGTTACCGGCCAAGAGAAGCCCGGCCCGCGCATCCTCGCCACCGAAACTTATACCTTCCCGGATTCCCTGGGCGCCATGGGTTTCGATCTCCGCGATTCCGGCTTCCACATTCTTCTCGCCAAGGACGTGCCGGAGATGATCGGCGCCAAAATCCAGAGTTTGGTCCACGATTTCCTGGCGCGTTGCGGCAGAGTCCAAAGCGACATCAAGGGTTGGATCCTGCATCCCGGCGGCGCGCGCCTTCTCGGCAACGTCGAGAAAGAACTCGGCCTCTGCAAGTGCGATACCCAGCCTTCCTGGGACATCCTCAGGAATGTCGGCAACCTTTCCAGCGCTACCATCCTCTTCATTCTTCAGGAGTGGCTTGAGAAACGCCCCCTCAAGACCGGCGAATATGCTTTGGCGGGCGCCTTTGGTCCGGGCTTCAGCGCCGAATTCTTGTTGCTGCAATGGAATTGAGTGTTATCGCCTTTCTCGTTCTCCTCGGCGCTGTCGCTGCCCTGCGCCTCGTGGAACTCCGCATTTCCCGCCGCCACCAGCGGGAAATGGTCGCCCGTGGCGCCGCCAAAGTGGATGATCCCCGTTTTCGCTGGATGGTACTCCTGCACACCGCTGTTCTGATCGGCGCCGCCGTCGAGGTAGTGTTCCTCCACCGTCCTTTCTATCCCGTTCTCGCCGCATTCTGCTTCGTCATTTTCCTGGCCGCCAATCTCGTCCGCTGGTGGGTCATCCGCACCCTCGGCGATCATTGGAACGTTCAGGTCGTGAACTCCACCAGCCTCGGTGTTGTCACCTCTGGCCCGTTCCGCTACGTTCGCCATCCCAACTACGCCGCTGTCTTCGTGGAAATGCTGGTGCTTCCGCTCATCCACTCCGCCTGGATCACCGCGCTTGCCGGTTCGCTCGCCCATATTCTGGTGCTCTCCCAGCGCCTCGCCACCGAGGAACGCGTGCTCTTTGCCGATGCGCAGTACCGCGCCGCCATGTCGGACAAGCCTCGTTTTGTGCCGGGATTGTTCTGAAGGTTTTTGATGATGCGCTACCTCTACGCATTCCTGACGGCTGCCGGACTCGCTTTCACTCTGGTCGCTCCCCCATCTTTCGCGCAAGCCGCCCCGGCGCAGCCTCCCGACACGCCCGCGTTCTCTTCCGTCCCCGAGCTGGAATCTGGTTTTCACGGCCTTTACGTGCAGAAATTTCCCGAAGCGCGCGAAATTTTTGAAAAATGGGCCAACGATCATCCCGACGAGCCTTTCGGCCAGGTCGCCATTGCTGCCAGCTATCTCTTCGAGGAGTTTTATCTCCAGCACGTTCTCACCAGCGACTATTTTCTGAATGACAAGCGCTTCCTTGGTGGCATTTCCGGCACGCCTGACCCCGGCCGCATCCAGGGTTTTCGATCGGCCGTTGCCAAGGCCCGCGCACTTGCTTTCCAGCGTCTCAAAGGAAATTCGCGTGATCCGGAAGGTCTGTATGTCCTTACGCTTGCCGCGGGCATGGAATCTGACGCCTACAGCATGCTCCTGAAAAAACACTACGACGCTTTGAAGCACCTCAAGGAAGCAAACGTCAACGCCGAGCTCCTCCTCCAGCAGCGCCCTGACGCCTACGACGCCTATGTCGCTCTCGGCTGCGCCAACTACATCATCGGTTCGCTCCCTGGGTCGGCGCGATTCATGCTTTGGTTCGGCGGCATTCACGGCGACAAACAACTCGGCATGCAGCAGGTGCAGAAAACCGTCGATGGCGGCCGCTACCTGAAGCCCTTCGCCCAAATTCTTCTGGCGCTCTCCGCGCGCCGCGAAAAACAGGATGCTCTCGCTCAAAAACTTCTGAAAGATCTCACTGAAGAATTCCCCGGCAATTCCGTCTACATTGCGGAATACGAGAAAGCCCTCGGCCGTCCCATCCCCGCCTATATCGGCCCGGCCCAATAGAATTACCCGCGGACGCACTTCCCGCGTCTCGGTCGCGCTGGATTCGCTTATACAAGCGCCTTCATCACCCTGCCTATGGCCCGACTTCTGGAGTCCTCAACTCCAGTTGCCATCCCATCCTCCGTCATACAAAACTGGACCGCAGCTTCCCCTGCCGCCTGCTACGCCGATGAGCAACGCCATTCGCCGCTGACAAACTGAGTGATTTTCAGCCACTCTCATAGATGTTTGCGTTTTTCCACCCATGCACACGTGTGTTCTCTCTCTGAGAAACTCTCATCCATCCTGTTTTCAATCCCTTAGCGCAATTCCCCTTTGGCGAATCAACTGCTTTCTTCTCTGCAAGGGTTTTCCTCTTTGTGTCCTTTTCCCTCTGGCGTTGAGAGGCGGTCATGTTGCTGAAGGAAGCGTGCTTGGACCAGGTTGTCGGGGAAGTCGAGGATTTGGCGGCCCGTGTGGCCCAGCTTAAGGGGCGATTCGCCAAGCAAAAGGTCAGCGTCAAACTTGAGCATTACTGGGAACTCGAATACGTACGCACGAGCTTTGCAGAGTTCAAGCGGCGCATTGCGGACCTTGAGGATGCCGACGACGCCCAGTTGGCAAAATTTCAAGAGGCCGTGGAAGCGGCCTGGAAGGATTTGATTCACGCCGTGGATACGCTCCTGGCTGCGCTTCCCTGAAGCGTGGGTGCTCATCCGCCCTGCGCTCATGACACCGTCGAGGGCGTCATGAGCAGAACAGGTAGAGCCGGACTGGACCATCTCTCGAAGATGGATAAAGCGAGCAGGTGCATGGCCGCAGGTCGTGCAGTCCTGGCTGCAAAGCGGGAAGCCAGCAGAGAGACGTTCATTCCACGGCGTCATTGCGGATAGCGGGAAACCGCTACCGCGCCCGACGGCGGGGTGGGACCAGGTCCCCACCCCGCCTCTTTTTTGGCGAGTTTCCCTGCCAGCGCACGGTCCCCGCCGCCTGAGCCGCTGCTGCGCTGTAGCCTGATACAATCTCGTTCCGAAAGGTGGTGCCCCCATGTTTCAGCCCGATCTTCTCAAAGGCCGCGCCATCTTTTTGACCGGTGGCGGCACTGGCCTCGGCCGCTCCATGGCCCTGCACTTCGCCAAGCTCGGGGCGCGGCTCTTCCTCATCGGACGCCGCGAAGAACCCCTCAAAAAGACCTGCGAAGAGATTCACCACGATGGCGGCGCGGCCGCTTACACCGCATGCGACGTCCGGGAATACGACGCCGTCGAAACCGCCATGACCACTGCCGAGAATCACTGGGGCGAAATCGATACGCTGGTGAACAACGCCGCCGGAAACTTCATGGCGCGCACGGAAACGTTGTCGCCGAATGCTTTTCAAGCGGTTGTCAGCATCGTCCTCAACGGCACTTTTCATTGCACCCTGGCCTTCGCCAGACGGCGTATCGCGAAAAAACTCGGCGGCAATGTCCTGAACATCACCACGACCTACGCCGCGGCAAACTGCGGTTCGGGCTATGTTGTGCCCTCGGCCTGCGCCAAGGCGGGTGTGTTGGCGATGACCGCCTCGCTCGCGGTGGAATGGGCGAAATATCACATCCGCGTGAACGCGATCGCACCCGGACCGTTTCCCACCGAAGGCGCCTGGTCGCGGCTGATGCCTTCGCCACAGTTTGAGGAGTATGCCCTCAACAAGCATCCCATGAAGCGCTTCGGCAAACACGACGAGCTCACCAATCTCGCCGCCTTCCTGCTCAGCGACATGGCCGAATATATCAATGGCGAATGTGTAGTGATTGACGGCGGGCAGTGGCTGCGCGGCGCGGGTGAATTCAACGATTTGGCGATGATCCCCGATGCCGCCTGGGAGCAACTCGAAGCCGCGCGCCCCAAGAAATAGCACTGCGCCTTAAGGATCGCATGCGTTTTTGAACTGTGCTGATCCGGATGCAACCCCGGATGTCATACTGGCGTATGACGATTTTGTAGTCGATAGATATATTGACATACGTTATTGTAATCGATATGCTAAGGCTAGGAGTTTGTTATGGATACAGTCAAAGTTTCGCCTAAATTCCAGGTCGTGATCCCAAAAAAGATTCGCGAAGCCCTCGACATCAAACCGGGGGAGGAATTACAGATATACGTCCTAGACAAGTCAGTCCGCCTCCACCGTCCCCGCTCCATCAAGGAACTCCGCGGCATCGCCAAAGGCATGGTGTGGAAGGACGAAGACCGTGATCACTCCGAGCGCTTCTGATCGTGTTATAGTTGATTCTTCCGGCTGGGTCGAATACATGGGCACTGGGGCGAAAGCCGACTCATTTGCCGCTTATCTGGAATCCCCGGAGAATCTTCTCCTCCCCTCGATCATCGTCTACGAAGTTTACAAGAAACTCGTTCGTGAGCAGGGCCAGCACATGGCAGAGGTCTTCTTGTCGCAAGCGTTTAATTTCCGAGAGCGGTTAATCGATCTGACGTTGGAACTCTCGATTCTGGCTTCGCGGACGAGCCTTGAGACTCGATTGCCCATGGCCGACGCGATCATTTACGCCACGGCGCAACATCACTGGGCTCAGTTGATCACCTCGGACTCGCACTTTGCCAATTTGCCCGGGGTCACGTTGGTCTAGTTCCCGGCGCAGCGGCTTGACCCTGCCTTCACCCGCCGATACTCTAGTTAATTACATCTCCGGCAGATTTTCTGCGGGTTAGGAAGACTCGTCATGGAACAGATTCACGTAACGCTTCCCGATGGCAGCGTCAAGGTAGTGCCCAAGGGCACCACGCCCATTGACATTGCCAGGTCCATCTCGCCGCGCCTCGCGGATGCCGCGCTCGTGGCCAAGGTGTACGCAACCGGTGGGAACGGCGCTACGGAAAAGACCGGCATTTTTTCCAACTCCGTGGATCCCGCGGAAGACGGCAGCTTGCTGTTCGACTTGCGCCGTCCCTTGGAACAAGACGTTAAACTGCACATTCTCACCGAGAAAGATCCCGATGCGCTGTACGTCTTCCGGCATTCGGCGGCGCACCTTATGGCCGCTGCGGTGATGGAACTCTATCCCAATGTGAAGCTGGGTGTAGGCCCCCCGGTGGACAATGGCTTCTTTTACGAATTCCTGCGCGAGCAGCCCTTTACACCGGAAGATCTCGAGAAAATCGAAAAGAAGATGCACGAATTGGCCGCGCAGGATTTGAAGAATGAGCGCAAGTTGCTCCCTAAGGCCGAAGCCCTGAAGCTTTATCAGGATTCCAAGCAACTCTTCAAGTGCGAGCTGATCGAAGAAAAGGCCGACGAGCCGATGGTCTCCTTTTACACCACCGGCAAATTCATCGATTTTTGCCGCGGCCCGCATATCCCCTCCACCAAGCGGATTCAGGCCTTCAAGCTGATGAGTGTTGCGGGCGCCTACTGGAAAGGCCAGGAAGGGAATCCGCAGCTCCAGCGCATCTACGCAGCGGCGTTCTACACGCAAAAGGAGTTGGACGAATACCTGCACCGGCTCGAAGAAGCCAAGCGCCGCGATCACCGCAAACTCGGCGCCGAACTCGATCTTTTCAGCATCCAGGAAGAAGCCGGGCCGGGCCTGATTTTCTGGCATCCCAAGGGCGGATTGATCCGCACGCTAATGGAAAACTGGCTGCGCGAGGAGTTGCTCAAGCGCGGCTACGACCTCGTCTTCACACCGCATATCATGCGCCTCGAACTTTGGAAGACCTCTGGCCATACCAATTTCTACAAGGAAAACATGTTCGGCCCCGTGGAGGTCGAGAAAGCCGATTACCAGTTGAAGCCCATGAACTGTCCCGGCCACATCCTGATCTACAAATCGAAGCTGCGCAGCTATCGCGATTTGCCGGTGCGCCTGGCGGAACTCGGCACCGTTTATCGCTACGAGCGCAGCGGCGTGCTGCACGGCCTGCTCCGCGTCCGCGGCTTCACCCAGGACGACGCGCACATCTTCTGCACGCCGCAGCAGATCGAAGGCGAGGTGGAAGCTTGCGTCGATTTTGCGTATGCGGTAATGAAGAATTTCGGCTTCGACAAATTCGAGGTGGAACTTTCCGACTGGGATCCCAAGCATCCCGAAAGCTACGCCGGCAAGCCCGAAGACTGGCAGCACGCCACCAGTGCTTTGGCCAGCACGATGGCACGGATGAAAATTCCTTACAAGCACATGGAAGGGGAAGCGGCGTTCTACGGCCCGAAAATCGACGTGAAGTTGATTGACGCCATCGGGCGTTCCTGGCAGCTCACCACTGTGCAGTTCGACTTCAACCTGCCTGCGCGCTTCGGCCTCGAATACGTCGGCGAAGACGGCGCGCGCCACCAACCCCTGATGGTGCATCGCGCCTTGCTCGGCTCGGTGGAGCGTTTCTTCGGCATCCTCATCGAACATTACGCCGGGGCCTTTCCGCTGTGGCTTGCCCCCGTTCAAGTGGAAATCTGCCCGGTCAGCGAAAAGGTTCAAGACTACGCGAAACACATCCACGAAACGCTGAAAAATCACGGCATCCGCGTGCATCTCGATGACCGCAACGAAAAGCTGCCAGCGAAAATCCGCGATGCGCAGATGCAGAAAACTCCCTATATGCTGGTCGTCGGTCCCAAAGAAGCCGAAGCCGGCACCGTTAGCGTCCGCGACCGCAGCAAGGGCGACCTTGGCCCGCGGCCCATCGCCGATCTCGTCGCCGACCTGCAGACCGAAATCGAAAAAAGAACCATCCAGTAACCTGCACCGTCGAGCGTGAGAACATTCCTATCTTGTACCCCTAGCGTGGCATGATATACTGTACAACCTGTCCCAATCTGGCTGAGGCCTCAGGGGATAGGGTGTCAAAACGGGGTGTGCTCCCGCTCTGTGGGATGCCTTTAGTCTGCCAAGGGGGATTTATCGCTGAACGGAATTTCCGGCAAGTCGACCGCGTCCGTATAAACGAGCGGATCCGGGCGCGCGAAGTGCGGGTAATTGACGAAGAGGGAGCTCAGCTCGGGGTAATGCAACCGTTCGAGGCCGTGCGCATGGCCCGCGAACGAGGTCTGGACCTAGTGGAAATCTCGCCCACCGCGGATCCACCGGTCTGCAAGATCACGGATTACGGCAAATTCCTCTACCAGCAGAGCAAAAAGGCCCACGAGCAGCGCAAGAGCAGCCGCGGCTCGCAGTTGAAGGAAGTGAAGTTTCGCCCGGCAACCGCGGAACACGATTATCAGGTGCGCAAGAATCAGATTATCCGGTTCCTCGGGGATGGCCACAAAGTTCGCGCCATGATTTTTCATCGTGGCCGTGAAATGGCGCACCAGGAAGTGGGACGCGCCAAGATGACCCGGCTCCTCGGCGAAATCGGTGAGCACTGCCAGATCGAAACGATGCCTCGCATGGAAGGCAACGTTCTGGTGGCGTTGCTGGCGCCGAAAAAGGGTGCGGGGGTACCAACGCGCAGCGCGTCGCCAGCACAGCAAAACGCTTAGCGGTACTACACGGGATGGATTGTTTTCGCCGAAAGCACTTCGGCAGGAGATTCCAGATGCAGACGCTGAGTCAGTTCAGTCCGCATTGACGCAGGGAGAGGATTCAAAGCAATGCCACGAAATTCGCTGAAGCCCAAGAGAAAATTAAAGACGCATCGCGGCGCGCACAAGCGCTTCAAAATCACCGCAAACGGCAAGATCATCCGCATGCACTCCGGCAAGCGCCACCTGCTGGGCACCAAGGCGGCCAAGCGCATGCGCAAGCTGAAGAAGCTCACGAAAGTGGATAAGACCGACGTGGCCGCCGTGCGGCAAATGCTGCCCTACGGGGCGTGAGACGCGCAGCGGCGCAAAGGTTTTTGTAGTGGCCAGTCCCGCTTCGTGGGACTGGCGCTTTCCATGGGAAAGCCTGCTGATCTGCAAATCAGCCGCTACACTCGAGATTGCGGAGCGAACGTTCCGCAAGAACGCGCCAGGCAGCGCTACACGGGTGCCTGCCGGCCGTTGGATTCCGCGATGCGGGATCGTAGCGCTGGTCTTCAAGACCACCGCTGATCGTTGCCGGGTTCACCCGGCCAACGAATCCCACTGGAAACAAACCCGTTGCGTGAAGCGCCTCACCGCCCTTCGCCGCAACCCGTTTTGTTTCCCTGAAAGATGAAGGAGCAAACCCATGCCACGCGTAAAACGCGGCACAAAGCGCCGGGCTCGGCGTAAGAAGTATCTCACGAGGACCAAGGGCTTCTTCCTGACCAAGAGCAAGCTCTACCAGTCCGCGCAGGAAGCGGCCAATCGCGCCGATCGTTATGCCAAGCGCGACCGCCGCGTGAAAAAGCGGCAGTACCGCCGCTTGTGGATTCAGCGCGTCGGCGCGGCCGCCCGCCTGAATGGCATCACCTACGGCCAACTCATCCACGGCTTGAAAGCCGCGGGCGTGAGTCTGGACCGCAAGGTTCTGGCCGACATCGCCGTGAAGGACGCCGCCGGATTCGCCCAACTCGTGGAAAAGGCCAGGGCCTTCGCGCCCAAACCCTCCGCGAAGAAGGCCTAACAGGGCGCTCCGTCATTTGTAGGGGCGCAGCATGCTGCGCCCCATCTCGGCAAGATGTAACAGGCAGGGCCAATTGTTGTTGTCTGTGTTTTCTTCCGTAGGGGCACGATATATCGTGCCCCTAAGGTGTAATCTATCTTTCAGCTATGCCCACTATCGACAATCCAACCGAGAAAACGCTGGCCGAATTGGGTCTAACCAGCAGCTCGGAGATTCCGGCGCTCTTTGCTAGTGTGCGCGAACAATTCGACCGTCAGCTTGGCGCCAAAACCGCCAAGGAGCCGGAATACTTGGCAATGCACTACGCCTGGCTGGGGCGCAAGTCGGGAGTGCTTGGCGCGATCACGGATAACTGGCTAAAAACCGCGCCTCCTGCGTTAAAGCCAGTCGTCGGGCAGTCACTTAACGAGCTGAAACGTCATATCGAAAGCAGCTTGGAATCGTTTCGTGTTGCTGTCGAAAAAACCTCAACAGAATCCGTGGCCACTAGGGAAAAGGTCGATCTCTCCCTCCCCGGCGTGATCCGCCCCATCGGCACGCATCACCTAATTCGCCAGGTCTTTCAGGAAATTGAGGACATTTTCGTTTCCATTGGTTTTTCCGTCGTCGAAGGGCCGGAGATTGAAACGCCCTACTACAACTTCGAGGCGCTCAACATCCCGGAATTTCATCCGGTGCGCGACGACATGGACACCTTCTACCTGGAACTCCCCAAGGGCGCGCCGGGTCCGTTACTCCTGCGCACGCACACTTCGCCCGTGCAGATTCGCACCATGGAGAAGCGCCAGCCGCCCGTGCGGGTCATCGTGCCGGGCAAGGTCTATCGCCGCGATAATCCCGACGCCACTCACTCCTTCATGTTTCATCAGATCGAAGGCCTCGCGGTAGACTCGGACATCACCTTCTGCGATTTCACCGGCACCATCGATTATTTCGTGAAGCAATTCTTCGGCGAAAGCGTGAAAACGCGTTTCCGTCCCAGCTATTTCCCTTTCACCGAGCCTTCCGTGGAATTCGACGTTTCCTGCGTATTCTGCGGCGGCAGCGGCACGGCCAAGTCCGGCGGCACCTGCGGCAAATGCAAAGGCTCGGGCTGGATCGAACTTTTCGGCGCGGGCATGGTGGATCCTGCGGTCTATGGCTTCGTGAACTACGATCCCAAAAAAGTAAGCGGCTTTGCGTTTGGCATCGGCATCGACCGCTTGGCCATGCTCAAGTACGGCATCGACGATATTCAGGCGTTTTTCCAGAACGATGTGCGCTTCTTGCGCCAGTTTCCGTAATCGAGGAAAGATGCTCAGATGTCGCACGACTGTCATCCCGAGCGGAGCGCCGACGCCTTTTGTCGGCGCGGAGTCGAGGGATCTCTCTTCGATTTCAACCGCTCCAAGAACGCGTTTGTGAGTGCCATGCCCTTCGCCGACGCCAAACAGCGCTTCTCGGATCGCGTCGCAGATTACTCGCGCTACCGCCCGAGTTACCCCTCCGGCATCGTGCAATTGCTCCGTGAAGAGTGCGGTCTGCGGCCCGAACATGTCATCGCCGACATCGGTTCCGGCACGGGCTTGCTTTCCAAACTTTTTCTCGATCACGGCAACGGTGTATTCTGCGTGGAACCCAATCCCGAAATGCGCGCTGCGGGCGAGGCGTTTCTTCAGCAATATGCGAATTTCCATAGCGTAAGCGGCTCCGCGGAAGCCACAACTCTCGCGGCACACAGCGTCGAGTTCATCACCGCGGGCCAGGCATTTCATTGGTTCCAGCCCGCCGCTACCCGCGCGGAATTCCAGCGCATTCTCAAGCCCGGCGGCTGGGTCGTCATCGCCTGGAATGATCGCCGCATGGACGAATCTCCTTTCGCACGCGAGTACGAAGCCTTGCTGCAACGCTTCGGCACTGACTACAAAACTGTTCGCGATGCTTACCCGGAAGCCCAGACCATCCGCGAATTCCTTAACGATCGCGGCCTTGGCAAGCGAGATTTGCCCAATCACCAGATCTTCGATTGGGAAGGATTGTGCGGGCGCTTGCAGAGCTGTTCGTACGCGCCCAAGGAAGATCATCCAATTTTCGCGCCTATGATGGCGGAGTTGCAGCGCCTTTTCTCTGCAAACCAGCGCGATGGCCGTGTTCGCATGGACTACTTCACTCGAGTTTATTTCGGGCAGTTTGACAGGAACTAGCGCATGAAAGTGGCTTACAACTGGTTAAAAGAATTTGTGGACGTAACCGCCCCGCCGGGCGAGATTGCTTCACGCCTGGCGCTTTCCGGCACCAACGTCGCGGCCATTGAAAATGGCGTGCACGGCGCTGTGCTTGACGCGGAAGTTACCGCCAACCGGCCCGATTGTCTGAGCATGCTCGGCATCGCGCGGGAAGTCGCGGCGATTTACCGCCTACCGTTGAAGCCCGTCGCACCCAAGCCTGCGGAAAGCGCATCGGCAAAGGCTAGCGACGCCGTTAGCGTGAAGATCGACGCGCCGGAGCTTTGCGGGCGCTTCACCGCTCGCGTGGTACACGGCGTGAAGATACAGCCCTCGCCCGCCTGGCTGAAGAATCGTCTGGAAGCCGCGGGCGTGGCCAGCATCAGCAACGTCGTGGACATTTCCAACTATGTGCTGCTGGAGTTGGGCCATCCCCTGCACACCTTCGATTACGACTTGCTGCGCAATCACAGCATTGTCGTGCGGCGCGCCAAAGCCGGCGAAAAGCTGAAGACACTCGATGGCATCGAGCGCACCCTCGATCCCGGGATTCCCCTCGTGTGCGATGCGTATGGCGCCCGCGCCGTGGGCATCGGCGGCATCATGGGCGGCGGCGAAACAGAAATCTCCTTTTCCACGAAAAACGTTCTGATCGAGTGCGCCTGGTTTGATCCTGTCGCCATTCGCCGGGCTACACGGTTCCTGAAACTCCACACCGAGGCCAGCATGCGCTTTGGCCGCGGGGCCGATCCGGAAATGGCGGAAACGGCTTCGCGGCGCTGTGCCGAATTGATCTTGCAGCTTGCTGGCGGCGAACTCCTCTCCGGAGTTGTGGATGTATACCCGGGAAAGCGCGCGGCGAAGAAGATCACCCTGACGCGCGCGGAATTCCTGCGCGTGATGGGCGCGGACGTTCCCGACAAGCACCTTGAGGCCATTCTCGGCGCCCTTGGCTTCGCTCCCGTGCGCGTCGACGATACCCGTGGCGCGGCGAATTCGCTCCTGGCCGCTTGGGAGTGCACGCAGCCTTCCTGGCGCGCGGACGTCGAGCGCGAAATTGATCTGGTCGAGGAAGTCGCTCGCGTCTATGGTCTGGGCAACTTCCCCCCGCGTTTGCCTGCCGCCAGAATCGCAGCGGCGCGTTTGCCGTATCACGAAGCGGAGACCCGCTTGCGCGAGCGCCTGATCGGCCTCGGTTATCACGAAGCGATTACCATTCCGCATGTGGCGGAAGAGCGCAACGACTTGTTCCGTCCGCCGGATGCACAGGTGGCGAAGCTCGCGAATCCTCTCTCCGAAGAGGCGGGCGTTCTGAAATCCACCGGCCTCGTGACCCTGGCCGACGCCATCGAGTGGAACTTGAATCATGGGCAGCGCAACGTTCGGCTGTTTGAAATTGGCCACCAGTATCGCCTCGTGGATGGCAAACCTGTGGAGACGCGCGTGCTCACCGTTGGCGCCACCGGCGCGGCTCGCGAGCAGGGTTTGTACGATCCCGCGCGTGAATACAATTTTGCCGATTTGAAAGGCGATCTCGACGCCATCGGCGCGCTTTCCGGCGGCTTCCACTGGGAAGATGGCGGTCCGGAGTGGCTGAACGCCGCGAAACGCGGCACGCTCCGCCTAGGCCAGGAAAGCAATCGGGCGATCGGCGCAGCGGGTTTGCTGGCGAAGCGCGTCGCCGATAAATTCAAATTCCGGCAGAATGTGTTTCTCGCCGAGCTCGATCTGGGCCCGGTCTATTGCATGTTCTACGGCGTGAAAAACAACCGGCGCTACGAGCCATTGCCGCGTTTTCCTGCCGTCGAGCGCGATTTTTCGGTGTTCCTCGAAGATGGCCAGACCTTCGCCGAAGTGAAGCAAGTGATCGAAGTGCTAGACATCCCTGAAGTGACCTCCGTTGCGGCAGCCGATCTTTTCCGTGGGAAAAATGTGCCGGCTGGAAAATACTCGCTGCTGGTGCGCGTCACGTTCCAGAGCCGCGAGGTCACCCTGACCGAAGCGCAGATCAATGATTTCTCCGGCCGTATCGTGAACGCGCTGGAAAAAACTCTCGGCGCTGCCCTGCGCACGAGCTAGCCGGAACCACACTACTCCGTTTGTTTCAGCGCGCGTTCCACCAAAGTAAGGCAGCGCTCCGCTTGTTCCTTCAGCAACTCTTCGCGCGCGCCCTTTTCCTTGCGGCTGCTGTGCAACTCGTCGGCGATGGCCAGCGCCGCAAGCACCGCCGCTTTCTGCGTGTCCACCGTCGAAGTCATCCCGGTGATGGCCTGCATCTTCGCATCCACGTAGGCGGCCAGTTGCTGAACATAGGCTTCTTCCAGGTCGCAGACAACGGTGTAACTCTGCCCGTAAATCTGAACTTTGACGCCTCGGCTCATGGTTCTTTCTCTTTCACTGCGACCACGAAGTGGGGTTGCGGTCCCAGCGGTGCGCGCGAAGTTTCTTTTGCAAATCCGGCGGCAATGGCCCCGCGGCGCTTGCCGCGCAATTGGCCTCCACGTTCTTGAGCTTGCGCATGCCCGGAATGATCGTGCTCACATCCGGATTCGTCAAGATGAAGCGCAGCGCCAGCTCCGCCATCGTGGACCCCGCGGGAATCAGCGGGCGCAGCGCCTCCGCGTGGGCCACGCTCGCTTTCAGGTTTTCCGGCACGAAGTAGCTGTTGCGCCAATCGCCCGCGGGCCACTTGGAATTCAGCGTAAGCGTCCCGGCCAGCGTGCCTTCGTCGAAGGGCACACGCGCGATCACCGCGGCATCCTTCATCCGGCAAATGGGAAAAAGGGCGTCCTCCGAGTTCTGGTCGAAAATGTTGTAGATGGTCTGGATCGCATCGGCGTGGCCTTCTAGAACCGCGCGAAGTCCGTTGCAGGGCTCCCAGCGATTGAGGCTGATTCCGCACGCGCGAACCTTGCCGCTTTTCTTCATGGCTTCGATGGAACGCGGCAGGCGCTCGTCGTTCAGCCAGCGGTCTTCCCAGGTGTGGAACTGCATGAGGTCGATCGTCTCAAAACCGAGATTCTTGAGGCTTTTCCCGATGTATTCTTCGACGTAGTTCGGCGCGTAGCAGTCGTCGAGGGTGTATTCGCGCCGGCTGGGCCATTTCTGATTTTTGGGCGGAATCTTCGTCGCCACATAGAGATGCTTGTCCGGCCCGCCAACGCTGGAATTATTTTTGTAATGGGCGATCACCTTGGCAAGTATTTGCTCGCTCTTGCCCACACCGTAGGCCCACGCGGTATCGAAAAAATTGCAGCCGAGCTCGATCGCGCGGTGCAGCGAGGTGAGCGTTTCCGCGTCGTCGGAGCCGGTCCAATCGGCCAGCCCCCACATGCCGTATCCAATTTCACTGACGTGCCAGCCGGTGCGGCCAAAGCGGCGGTAGTTCATGGGATCTCCTGTGCGTCCGAAAGACATTGTAGCGGAGATGCGTCGCGAATGGCGCGCGTGGTGATTCATAGGAGTCAGCGACGAGTTTTCGTGACTGGGTAGGGGAACAGTGCGCCGTAGAATATGTAGAAACTCTGGATTTGAGAAGAAAACCACAGGCGGAAGCGTTTGCGGACGCAAGCAGGGATGCGAAACCCCGCCGGGCCATGTTTTTGCGAATTTCCTGGATGGGAGGAAAAGAGGCATGCGACCTGGGAAGTTGTGCATGGCAATCCTCTTGGCTTTGACGGCGCCCTGGGGGGTGAAAAGCGGCCCCGGCAGCGGCGCGGTCACCGGCAAAGTCACCTACGTGGGCACACCGGCGAAGGTCGAGCCCATCGACATGTCCAAGGATCCCGCGTGCATGAAGTTGCATGCCAAGCCTTTGCTGACCGAAAAAGTGGTCACCGGTCCGGGCAACACTCTCGGAAACGTCGTCGTGTACATCTCCTCCGGCGCAGACGCGCCCGCGGAAGAGATGAGCGAAGTGAGTTTTGACCAGCAGGGTTGCCGCTACACCACGCACGTTTTGGCGGTGCGCGTCGGCCAGAACATCCGCTTCTCCAATAGCGACCCGCTCTCGCACAATATTCATACACTCGCAAAGGTCAATCGCGAATGGAACCGCATCCAGCCGGCACAGACTCCCGCGTTCTCGTACGCCTATGACAAGGAAGAATTCATCCCCGTGAAGTGCAACATCCATCCGTGGATGCAGGGGTATCTCGAAGTGTTGAAGACCAGCCACTTTGCCGTGACCCGTGAAGATGGCACGTACACCCTGCCGGAGCTTCCTCCAGGGAAATACACCGTCACCGCCTGGCACGAAGTGTATGGCACGCAGAGCCGCGAGATCACTATCACCGGCAACGAAACCCAAATTGTCAATTTCCTCTTCTACGCTAAGCCCTGAGTAGCGGGTTGGACACGCGCCGCTGACCGCACGGTTGGACCCGATGCCCTTCTACATCTTTTTGCTATATACTTTACAGTACAGGACAGTCCGTGCGGCCCCGCTCTGTCCCACCTGGAGTGGCCTACATGAAAGTGATCCGCGATAACGTCCACGGCGACATTGAGTTCTATCCGGAAGAAATGAGGCTTCTGCGCACCGCGGAGTTTGAACGTCTTCACGGCTGTCGCCAATTGGGTCTCAGTCACCTAATTTATCCAGGCGCGAAACATTCCAGATTCGAGCATGTGTTGGGTGTTATGCACGTGGCTACTAAAATCGCCTTGCGCATGCGAGAGCAAAGGGTCTTTTTCTTGTCTGACAAAAATGGTGAGGAGCTTTTTCACATCTTGCGTTTCTCTGCTTTGCTGCACGATATGGGGCACGTCCCGTTTGGCCACACGCTGGAAGATGAGATGCCTATCATCGCCAAGCACGATGAATCGTCCGAAGAAACGCAGGATACGGAGGAAGGCCCGAAACTGGCGAAAGCTGCGCCGCAGGTACGGTCTCGCATGGACCTAGCAGTAACCGCTGCCTTGCGTGCAAGCAACAACGAAGCCTACGTGCAACCGGTTCTTCAAGTCTTGCGAGCCATTGCCGAGAGTAAGAATGACCTTAAGCTCCACTCCCTGGTCGAGAAGGGCAAGATTAAGCCGGAATATCTTGTCCTCGCCGACATCATCGGGAACACAATTTGCGCTGATCTGTTGGATTACATAAGGCGAGACCACATGATGGCAGGCATTGAGGCTACGTACGATCCACGAATCTTCCGGTATTTCGGGGTCAAAGAGTATAAAGGTTACAAACGCGCTGTCGTTTTATTGGTCAAGACTGGGCGCCTCCGGAACGATGCGCTTGCGGATTTGCTAGATATTCTCAAGCTCAGGTATAACCTATCTGACAAGGTTTTATTTCATCCAAAGAAATGTGCCGCGGACGCGATGCTGATCAGAGCAGTGGGCGAAGCAGGGTTGACTGCGGATGACTTGATGAACTATTCCGACGATGGTCTCCTTGATCATCTTCGGGAGCACCCGCTCATTCGCATGATTCGGGAGTGGAATTTGTATAAGCCAGTGTTCATTTGCGGTCTCACCCAGATTAATACGTATGGTCAAGACCACAAGAAGACGGAACTGATAGAAGAACTCCACAAAGAGGTAAGCCTTAGGCAGAAGATAGAAACAAGGATCCAAAAGGAGCTGGGCCTGCCTGGTGACCGGACGTCGGTGTTGATCTTTTGTCCGCGACCGAAGATGACTCTCAAGCCAGTTCGTGCCCTGGTGCGGTGGAAGGACGGGACTGTCTGGCGGCTCAACGACATTGGAGCAGACGATGATCGCCTGACGCATAACCAGGTGAAACTCCTGGAAGATATCTACTCTCAATTGTGGAAGCTTTATCTTTTTGTCGACCCGGCACTCAGAAACCATGCCGAGGCTATACGAAGTAAGTTCTGTTCGATCCTGAAGGAAGTAACTGGCTTGAGTGCAACCTGCGACCTCGCATTTGAACACTACCTAGAGCGCTGCCCCGACGTTAAAATTGGCCGCTTGCTTGACGAAAAGGTTGCAAGTCACAAAGCTGTCGCGCAATTGCCTATTGATCAGAGGCAGAAGATTATTCTGAAGTGTCACCAGCGAATCCCACCAGATCCTAACAGCGATGAGTACGCTGAGCAGGACGCTGAAGTTTTGGCCTCGCGAAAAGACGATGCAGTGTTCCTTCGGCGTCTGGATGAGATCGTGGACCGTGCTGTTGAGGAGGAGCTTAACTCCAAGCGCGAAAGCCAGCTTCAGATGGACTTAGACAGGAAGACAAGCTCTTGACCGGGTGGGCTCGCGACGTTTGCTAACAGGTCTTTCCAGCCCTTGATCGTTTCGGGGGCCGAGTCCAGCGCGCAAATTCGGCTGACGTAAACTTCTTCCTGGGGAGCCACCTTATTGTGTCTCAAGAAAACCTTCAGGGATTGTCGCGCTAGAGCTCTTGACAGTGGAAGATCAGCATCTTCCTCGCCCAGTAAGTAGCCGGTGCTTACTTCAAGTGCGGCGGCAATTCTCTGGAGGGTGTCGGTTTTGGGATTCCGCATTTTTCTCTCAATGTGGCTCACCTCCGATGGACTAAGCCCTGCCCTTTGCGCGAGTTCTCTCCCCTCCAGGCGTCGATACTTTCTAATCTCTTTAATCCTCTGATTTACGAGCATTAGATCCTGATTGTACATGACGGTAATTCTGATTGACAATTGTATATTACAATGTACAATTGCAAATCGGATGTGCTTGCCATGGACGCTGGCTTAGCTCCCCGCTGCTATGAATTCGCCAACGAACTGACCCAACTTTATCTGAATTCGGCACCCCCTTATCCTCTGGCACCACTTGTGGAACACTTTGGTGTCTCTGGGGTTAGGGAACGCCCCCTTGACCGCGATGCTTGCCTGATATCGGAATCGGGCCGATTGTTTATCGACGTGAATAGCCTGTATCCACTTGTCAGGAGGCGACTTAGCATTGCTCACGAGATCGGCCACTTGATTGTCCAATGCTGTTCGAAGGAAGGAACCCTGAACGGAGCCCATGAGGACCCTGGAATTGAGGGGCTCTGTAATCGTCTTGCAGCACAACTCCTAGCTCCTGAATGGGCTTTGAAGCGCTATTTCACTGGAGAGGACACATTGGCCAACTGGCAAAACCCGGTCCGTTGCGTCACCCTTCTTCGCGCAGCCTCTGAATTCAGCGTTTCAGTCGATGCCATGGCTTCGCGTGTATTTTGCGAATCGAGCTTGGCTCCAGATTCCGCGGCGGTGATTTGGAGACACATTAGCAATTCAGCTAAACCGGGCTCGGAGGAAGCACTGCGAATATCGTCAGCATGGCACCAAACGCAGGGCAAAATGTATATTCCAAGGAACAAGACTGCGCCACCGGACTCTGTCATTAGGAAGGCATCCGAACAGCACGGCGTCTTTTGCGCGACAGAGGATCTTTCTCTCGGGACGCTCCGTGGGAAGTTCACGATTGAGGCGGCAGGCTTTGGGCTTGAGCACACCACCGCAAGGCCCGAGCATGTCCGCCCGGTGCTAAGCATTATCTCTCCGCAGTCCGATCGTCCTGCCTCATGTAACCTCAATTGACCAGCGGTTGACGCGCCTTTTCCAATTTCAAGGGTGTGGGTAGACGCGGGGCGTCTGCCACACGCATAAGAGCAATCCCAGGAAAAAACCGCAGGTGTGACGGCCTGCTCTAGAGCGAAAGAAACGGGGAACGGCGCGTTGGACGTACGCGGGCAGGGGGAGGATAATACGCAGCGGAGCGGTACTTCGAGGCAGGTGAGGACGCGAACGCCGTATGAACCGTATCGAATCTCTGGGGTGCTGCGGATAGCCAGCTTGTGTGCACGGCCTGTCCCGCTGGCGGGTTCCCTGCCGGACCCGTGAGCGGGGCAGGAAAGCCTAATGGTTGGCTCGTGGCGCCCACTTATTTCAGAGGTTCACGGCCTAGCTTCCCACGGCTGAGCGGTTCGCTCCGTTTCAGTTATCAGTCATTACTTTTCAGTGAGGAATAGCGAATTGAACGATTGGAGTCGATTCTTACGGGCCAGCGTGCGCTCGCGCTGCCGAAACGGAAGACCTGGAACTGAGGACTGCTAACCTACTTCATGCACATTCTCTTTATCGGGGACATTGTGGGTTCGCCGGGGCGGCAGATCGTCCATGACCGCTTGGCCGACCTGGTCGAGCAACGCCAGCTTGACCTGGTGATTGCGAACGGGGAGAACGCCGCCTCGGGATTTGGGATCACGCCGCGCCTCGCGGAGGGCCTGCTCCAGAATGGCATCGAAGTCCTGACCGGCGGAAACCACAGTTGGGACCGCAAGGAAATCCTGGATTATATGCCGCACCAGCCGCGACTCCTGCGCCCGGCAAATTTCCCGGAAGGGAATCCCGGAACGGGCGTGTATGTCGGCACGGCCAAAAACGGCGTGAAATTCGCGGTGCTGGACCTGCAAGGGCGGATTTTTCTGCCGGCGATCGATGACCCCTTCCGTAAAGCGGACAGCGAGTTGGGGAAGCTCCCCGCGGAGGTCGCTTTGGTCCTGGTGGATATGCATGGAGAAGCAACCAGCGAGAAAGTGGCGATGGGCTGGTATCTCGATGGCCGGGTCACCGCAGTCATTGGCACGCACACGCACGTAGCCACGGCGGACGAGCGCGTCCTGCCGAACGGCACCGCCTACATTACCGACGTTGGTATGACGGGGCCGCACGACGGGGTGATCGGCATGGACCGCGCAGGAATCCTCAAGAAGTTCCTGGATGGATTGCCGGCGCGCTTTGAAGTGGCGGCAGGCGACGTCCAGTTGAATGCGGTGTTGATTGAAACGGAGGATGCCGGGCCGCGCAATGAGGCGGGGCGCTTGCGCGCGAAATCCATCGAACGCGTGCGCCTGCGCATCGACTAGTGCCGCTCCAACTATTTCTGCCAAATGACGGTCCAAGCATCTGACGCGAGCACGGAGAGAGAGTATTCTCGAAGAGATTGGCTGGAACAAGTTGGAACGGCACTGGACGCGGCTGATCACCGGCGCGGCCGTTCGACCGCCGCAAGGCATCGCAGGAGCCAACTTGTTCTAGGGAGAGGCAACCACAGCAGTGTGGTTGCAATCTGAAAGATCATGCGTAGAAATACGGGAAAATTCGTGGCGTGCGTCGCGGGGTTGTGCCTCGCCGGTGTCCTGGGGGCCGTCGCTTCCCAGGTAGACGACCAACTGACCGCTCGCCGGCGCGTCTTCAAGCCCATCGGGCCGGGCCTGCGTGCCGTGAAGCGCGGCCAAGATGGGAAATACTACGTGCTGGCGTCGCCCGGCGTGGGCGTGGCGATTTTTGATGAGAAGGAAAAGCAATTGACCGTGATCGGGGCGCCGGCCGCGGCGGTCAACGATAAGGCCGGGCGCACTGGCATCGCCTTTGGCGAAGACTGCGATGTGGATGCCCAGGGAAATGTGTATGTCGTCGATCGCGGCGATAACCTGGTTACCGAACTCGCTCCTGACGGTAAGTTACTACGCGCAATCCCTGTGATTGGTCCCGTTTCTGTGGCCGCGCTTCCCGAGGGGGAAGTGGCGGTCAGTGCATTGCACGGTCTGCATCTGGTGACCGTCTACGGGCCGAATGGCAAGGTCGTCCGCGAGTTTGGGGAGCCCGAGGAATTTTCCTCACGGCCGGAAATCAATCGGCTTCTCAGCGAGGGCCGCCTGGGAAAGGATGCACAAGGACGCTTGTACTATGGCTATACGTTTCGTCCAGAAGCCTTGGTACGCCAATATGATCGGGCTGGTTACGCCGGGGTGGATTTCGAGTTTACCGGATTGGATGCTTATCCGGAGGCGCAAGCGGCGCGCAAAGAGATCGACAAGCAGGAAAAGAAGCAGACTCCCCCGTATTTCGTTGCGATCCTGACCGCATTTGGCGTGGACCCGGTGACTGGAGAGGTTTGGATGGCCTTGCACAATACCCTGCTCCATTTTGACACGGAAGGGAATCGCCGTTCCGAGTATCAGATTTATACGCCTGACGGAGCGCGGCTCGAAGCCAACACCATTCTGGTCGAACAAGACCGCCTGTTGATCGGCGCGGACCCTCATGGCGTCTTCGATTTCGAGCGGCCGGACAAAAAACACTGAAAGATCGCTGGAGATTTCCTCAGCCTCGCTTGCACAAATTCAGTGCACTGCAATCTCCCGCAAGAAATTTTTCGCGGAAATGCACGGGAAAAGCGGGAATTTTTTTGCGCTTGCACAAAACTGGTGCTTGTGGAAAAGTTGTGAATGCCGTGTGAACGCCGGTGCAGCCCTTCGCACATTTTTCGCTTGCTCCATCACGGACAGTGCGCGAGAATCCATCCCAGTTTAGATGCAAGTGGCACGAGGTCGGGGCTACTCTGAAAGGGCCGCGCAGGAATCCAAGGGGCGCATTTCAATTGTTCCAGCGTGTGCACGAACTCCAAAGCGTGAGGCTTTAGGGCACAAGAATGCTTTCCACAGCTTATTCACACCTGTGGAAATAGCTTAGGGTTTGGTTTTTTCCATCACCATGACTACCGCAACGCAACTCGGACGCGAGCGCGAAACTCAAAATGTCTGGGATAAGTTTCTGGAACTCAGCAAGTCCCGCATCAGCATCAATACCTACACCACCTGGTTCCAGCCCACCCGGCTGAACCGCATGGAAGGGGAAACCCTGTTTGTCCAGATCCCCAGCACCGTCTTCCGCCAGGTGCTGACGCGCACCTACGGCGAGATTGTTAAGGCCGTGTTCCACCAGATGGGCACGCCCAACATAAAGGTGCAATACGTTTGCACGGAAGAGGAGCCCGTGCAGGCCGCGCCCGCGGCGACTGGCGCGAAGCAATCCAAGCTCGATTTCGAGAGTAGCGATCACCAATTGAATCTGCGGTACACCTTTGACACCTTCGTGGTCGGGAAGTCCAACGAGTTTGCGCATGCCGCTTCCCGCGCGGTTGCGGAGCAGCCTTCCAAGGCCTACAACCCGCTCTTCCTCTATGGTGGCGTGGGCATGGGCAAGACTCACTTGATGCATGCCATCGGGCACCTGATCAAGAAGCGCAACCCGGCCATGCGCCTGAGTTACGTGAGCGCGGAGAAGTTCACCATTGAGGTCATCAATTCGCTGCGCTTTGACCGCATGATCAGCTTCCGCGACAGGTTCCACACCGTTGATGTGCTTCTAGTGGACGATATCCAGTTCATTGCCGGCAAGGAACGCACCCAGGAAGAGTTCTTCCATACCTTCAACGCCTTGTATGAGCAGCAGAAGCAGATCGTGATTTCTTCGGATTGCCTGCCCAAGGACATCAATTCGATCGAAGAACGCTTGCGCTCGCGATTTGAGTGGGGCTTGATCGCCGATATTCAGCCGCCGGACCTGGAAACTAAGATCGCCATCCTCCAGAAAAAGGCGGAGAACGACCGCTTTAACCTGCCCGATGAGGTGGCGGAGTACATCGCCCGGGCGATTAAGTCCAACGTCCGCGAGTTGGAAGGGGCGTTGACGCGCCTGATGGCTTACGCTTCGCTGACCGGCACGGTCGTCTCTCTGGCCACGGCCCAGCAAGTGCTGCGCAACATCATCGCTTCCCAGGAGAAGCGCGTCACCATCGACCTGATCCAGAAGCGCGTCAGCGAACACTTTAACCTGCGCGAGCAGGACCTCAAGGTGCGCAGCAACACCCGCGCTATCGCCTTCCCTCGCCAGGTGGCCATGTACATCGTGAAGCAGTTGACTACGGCATCGCTTCCGGAAATTGGCCGGCAATTCGGCGGCAAGCACCACACCACAGTGCTGCATTCGATCAACAAGATCGAGGAGTTGCGCCGGTCGGACAAGGAACTGAATCGTACCATTACGCGATTGATGGACGCGCTGCAGTAAAAGTAATCCTCCCCTCTCCCCAAAAAGAAAAAAACCCACGGCGCCCATGGGGGTTTTTCTTTTAAAGATAGCCCTGGCGTGGGAATCGAGGCTGTGGACATCGGATAAACCAATCGCGTTACCATGACCGCAGCGCGCCATCGTGCCCCACAAACTTCCCGGAAATTTCCATGGGATTGCTGGAGAGCACTTTGCGCATCCCGGCGATACTTTCTTGAGGGGAAAGTGGCGCGTGGGTGCCACCCATGTCGGTCTTCACCCAGCCCGGATCAAGCAGCACGACGCTGATGCCGCGCGGCTCCAACTCTTTCGCGAGAACCGATAGGGCCATGTTCAGAGCTGTCTTGCTGCTGCGGTATTGGTAGGACGTGCCGGCCTGGCCGACCGAATCATCCTGCACCCCGCGCAGCGAGCTTAATGACGTGGAGATGGCGGCAATCTGTTTGCGCTGGCTGGTTGCGACGTTCTCCAGCAGCGCCTCCGTGACGCGCATTACCCCAAAAAGATTAGTCTCCAAGGCCTCGCGCCAGCCGTCATAATCGATTTCACCAATATGCTGGCCTTCGCGCGGGTAAATGCCCGAGCTGTGCAGCAGCACGTCAACGTGCTTGCCATCCAACTTGTCGGCGAGATCCTGCACAGACTCATCGTCTGTGACGTCCAAGCGATGTACCACAACTGTGGGATGTTGCGCAGTATATTGCTTCAACTCGGTGCTCTGCTCTAGCTGCCGGGACGTTGCCAGCACTTCCCAGCCGTCGGCGGCATATTGACGGACAAACTCAAGACCCAGACCGCGGTTTGCACCGGTGATTAAAATTGTGGACATTATTATGAACTCCTCAGCTCCAAGCGTGAGCTCCTCTATCCGTTGGGAAAATTGTGATTAGCATTAGGAAAATGTATATCCGACTCTTTCCCTTAGATGCTGTGCGCAGAAGATCGTCACAAGAACGCCGCAAGGAGAAACTGTGAACTACGCGTGGAAAAGATGCGGAGAAACTGTGATGAGATATGCAGTGAATCCATACTGTACTCCAACACCGCTGCTTTTTCCAATGATCCGCAGAAAATTGCACTTCACACCTGTCAGAGAAACTGTAGGCAGAGGTACACCAACGAGGGTTTTCCACTAATCCACAAGAGTCATCATCACAACAAGCTATAGAACTAATTTTATCTGCATGAAACTTGTAGAAGCAGCGATGGTTGTGAATAAATTGCTTTTCGTGCGGGTTCTGACAGTAGTTAAGCAATGCGTAGAGCCTCCGGTAGATCCATTATTTCCACAGAGAATCCGCTGCCGCTGGCCTTTATACTTTGCGAAAAAACGAGTACAGTACGCTAGCGGGTAAACTGGACGGGAGAAACGAATGACCGCAACGGGAACCGCACGCGAGGAAACCCAAGCGATGGAATTCAGCGTAACGAAATCGGCGTTGCTCAATGAACTTACGACAACACAAGGTGTGGTGGAGCGCAAGACCACCATTCCTATTCTTTCCAACTTGCTGGTGGAGGCAAAGGGCAGCCGCCTGACAATCACAGCGACAGATCTTGAGCTGAGCATACGCACCTCTTGCGAAGCAAAGATTAAGAAAGAAGGCGCAGGCACCATCCCGGCTAAAAAACTACTGGAACTCGTGCGTCTCCTTCCTGAAGGCGAAATAAAGTTCAAGTTGCTCGATAACCATTGGGTCGAGATTGTCAGCGACAAGAAAAAATATAAGTTGGTCGGCATGGCCAAAGAAAATTTCCCCGCTCTTCCTGTGATGCCGCATACCCTAGTGAACATCCCCGCCGTCGTCCTGGAAAACCTAATCGCCAAAACAAAATTCGCGATTTCCATGGAAGAGTCCCGCTACACACTGAATGGCGGCCTGCTAATCTTGAAGCCGGATACCTTGGCGATGGTGGCCACCGACGGCCATCGTCTGGCGCTCGCGGAAACGGATCAGAAACTCGCCGGGCTCAACGGTGAAGTGCGCGTTCTGATCCCGAAGAAGGCCATGGATGAAGTAGAAAAGCTCTCGAGCGCCGCGGGCTCCGACGCGCAAGTGGAGTTTGCCAAGGATGAAAGCCACCTATTCTTCCAGGTTGGCCATCGTCTGCTGATTTCGCGCATCCTCACCGGGCAGTTCCCGAATTACGAAGCGGTGCTGCCGCGTGAGAACAACAAAACCGTTGCGCTGGAACGCACGGAATTGAGTGATGCAGTGCGGCGCGTTTCGCAGCTCGCCGACCAACGATCGCACGCCGTGAAACTTTCCATTTCGACGGAAGGGGTGGAAATTTCCGCCTCTAGCCCCGAATACGGCGAAGCGAAAGAGATTATCGAGAAAGAGTACAAAGGCGATCCCATCGCCATCGGATTCAACTCCAGCTACGTGCTCGATTTCCTGGCCGCCGCCGCAGAGGGGCCGATCAGCATCGAGCTGAAGGATGAACAATCTGCCGGGCAGATGCGTCCCCTGGCGGACGACAACTATCGCTACCGCTACGTCATCATGCCTATGCGCATCTAGATTTTCGGCTTTCGCTTCGGAAACACTCGAAGTGATCCCCTAGGCGTTTCCCTTTTGGGGAAAGCTGATTCCAGTTCGGCACTCGAAAAACCCTCTTTCTCGAAGAGCACTTTCAATCCTTCAGTAACAACCTCATTCAGCAAAGGTTCTACGGCACCTTGCGTCAAGCGTTTGGTCTGCAACTTGCGAATAAGGGATTTCTGAGAGGCAGTGAGTGAGATAGTTGTGCCCCGAGCAGAAGCGTCAATTCTACGATAGCGTCCCATGAATCAATTAACGTTTGACTGGGTCCAAGATTTTGACTTGACAAAGCCAAGATACCACAATATTTTAAGCTTTAAATGTAAAAATGTTCCAGTGATGTTAAGCTGTTCTCAGTGGCCATACAATCTTCCGGACCGTAGCTCCCCAGGGATTGCTTCGGCCAAATCGATGAAACCAACACCTACTCACGCTAAGCTACGGGGGGCATACTACACTCCGGCACCAATCGCAAAATTCCTCAGCGATTGGGCGGTCCGCTCTCGCACAGATTCGATCCTAGAGCCCAGCCTAGGAGACGGTGCGTTCGTTGAAGCAGCAATCCACAAACTGATCGACCTGAAAGCCAAGCCTGATCAGATTGACAGGCAAGTCTGCGGGTTCGAGATTGAGGAGGTCGAGCTCAAACAAGCCGTGGGGAGAGTGAGAGCAATCGGGGTGCGAGGCCGTAATCTTCGTGTCGGTGACTTTTTTAGCGGGTGCGCAAATGGCTTGGGCCGGACAAAATTTGACGTAGTCCTTGGAAATCCACCATTCATTCGGTACCAAAACTTTCTTGAATGTCATCGCGTGCCCGCTTTTGAACTGATGCGGCGGTCCGGCTTGCATCCGAATCGCCTTACAAATGCATGGGTTCCGTTCCTAGCCGCGTCGTCCCTACTACTTAAGCCAAACGGTCGCCTCGGAATGGTAATTCCGGCGGAATTACTTCAGGTAAGTTACGCGGCGGAATTGAGGCTGTTCCTCAGCACACACTTTCAACGTATAGAGGTGATCACGTTTCGACGGTTGGCCTTCGGCGAGGTTCAGCAGGAAGTTGTTCTGCTGCTCGCGGAGCGCAGCAGCGGGTCTAACAAGGGTATCGAGGTTGTAGAGTTCGATAGCGTAAACGATCTTGCTCAACACAGCGTAGAGACTTTCGGAGAAAACGGGTTCAAGTCGGTTGATCACACAACAGAAAAATGGACCCAATATTACCTCTCAAACAGTGAAATAGGGCTTATTCGTAGACTTAAGCAGAGTACCCAACTGACTCTTCTGGGAGACTTGGCGGACACTGACGTGGGTGTTGTCACAGGGCTGAATGACTTTTTTGTTCTCACCGAATCTGGCGCAAGGCTGAATCGCCTGGAAAAGACAACCAAGCCACTGGTTTCACGTAGTGCTCATCTTGAAGGGACTGTTTTTACCAAGAAAGACTGGCTCAAAAATTCAATGCGAGGGCACGCAGTACATCTCTTGGACTTCCCGGCAGTAGAAAAGAAGCGTCTGCCATTGGCCATTCGCAATTACATCGAGGGCGGAGAAAAACAGGGATTAAACCGCGGCTATAAATGTCGGATTCGGAAGTTTTGGTACGTTGTGCCATCCACATATGTTCCTGATGGATTCCTGCTGCGGCAGATTCATCAATTTCCGAAACTAATTGTCAACGAGGCCAATGCAACTAGCACGGACACAATTCACAGGGTGAGTTTCAAGGAGGGCGTCCGTCCGCGCGAGGTCGCGACTGCCTTTCTCAATTCGCTTACTTTTGCGTTTGCAGAGCTTCTCGGGCGGAGCTACGGCGGCGGGGTTCTTGAACTTGAACCGAGCGAAGCAGACAGGTTGCCAATTCCATTGGGGGGCTCAGAGAAAATCGACTTCCGCGAAACTGACAACTTAGTTCGAAAGGGCAGGATGCAAGATGTATTGAAGGAAACGGACCAAGCACTTTTACGCGAGACCATGGGTCTCTCGGGGAGCGACATACGGTCGCTGGGTCAGATTTGGGAAAAGCTGCGAGAACGTAGAAAGGGGAGAAGAAGTCCGTTGGCAAAAGAAACGAGAGCGGCAGAGGTCCCTCTAGAGGTGGGGGGGCATTCCTTGGTACCGGCTGAAGTAAGCTTCCTGAACCCTATTGGAGAATGCTTCGATACGGACCGATGAACCAATTGCCAGAGAAGCAGGGTCAACAAGTCCTGTTGCAGGGTTCCAAGCGACGAGTGCCATTGCTTCAGCGAGGTGAGCCGGTTCGTCTATGTTCGTTCTCCGATTGAGACCTTCGAGTCGCCCGATCAGTGCTGAGCGCTGCGGTTCGACCAAGCAGGGAGAAGGAATCACAACCATGAACGCAACAACGGCGCACGGGAATCGCGTATGCACCGTCGCGGCTTCCGTTGCAAGATCGTTGATCATATTTTGGTAGTTCTTTCCCACACTTTTCAGATCGTTCAGCGTCTTACTGTCAAACGCAAACCGCACGCCGTCTGGACGATACCCTACGTCAAAGTTCTGTGGTCGAATCCCGCCTATGATGCGAATTTCTCCCAATTCCACGCAGTCAGGGTTGGGAGGCAGCAAGGAATTGGCGTTTAGCGGCGGCAACACCTGCAATCCGCCCAGCATTGTCGCCAGAGCTGATGCAACCGCAGCGTTCGCAAGATTTCCAAGTTGCATCGATGAATAGGGAGGCGTACGGGATAGCCGTTGACCGTTTGCAGCCCATTGTGTACCAAACGCCAATAGTTCTTCCACCGATAAAAGAACCTGAGGCATGGGAGCAAGGAGAGGCACAGATTACCTAGCTTCGACGAAAGATTATTGAACAAGAGACTGTACCTCAACGAAACATTAATAATCAACTAGCTATCGGAGATAGGGCAGGCGTGCAACCAAACCGGGGGAGCTTGCGAGTCCGTTGCATTGATTCGGAAGAACTGAATAACTTGAAGTCACAAATTGTGACTTCAAGTTGGGGTGGGGCCCGCAGGGCGCGCCCGTACGCATTCACTGAACAGGGTGTGGCCATGCTTTCCAGCGTTTTCGGAGTGACCGCGCCGTGCAGGTGAATATCGCGATCATGCGCGCGTTTGTGCAATTGCGAAGCATGTTGGCCACACACGAGGAGGTGCGGCGAAAAATCGAAGTAATGGAACGCAAATACGACGCGAAGTTTCAAGCGGTTTTTGCAACCATCAAGCAGATGTTGGAGACGCCCATCCCGGCGAAAAGAGCGATCGGATTGCACGCGGCGAGTGATCTCAAGAGAAGGCGGAAGTGATCCCGGCTTCATATTGTAAGTATTTGTAAATAAAAGCATTATTTATCCACAAGCGACATTCTCCCGCTTGAGAATACGCCGCATTTCCGGTAAAATTTAAGTGTTGTCGATTCGCGGTTTTTCCTCCCAATCGACACGTCCGCCAGGACAGTTTAGCCGTAACCGCCCTGCGCCAGGGGCAGGCCAGCGGTCCTGGAGAGCATAAGTCTTCGCCACATCCCGGAACGCGGGATGGGATGAAGCAGGAACCCTACGAGTCCCGTGCCGTACAGGGATCAAAGGGTGAGGCGACGAACGGGGATTACAAACTTCACGCCTTTCCTAGCTTCACCAAAATTGATTTTGCAGTAACGCCGTCGGGAACCCGGTTGTGCGCCGGGCAGCTTTCCGCACGAGTGGATTGCCGTAGGCACGCACGTCAGGAGATGAAATGGGCGACAAGGAATCGGTGACGGGAAAAGTCGGCCACCAGTACGACGCGAAGTCCATCAAGGTGCTCGGCGGGCTGGAAGCCGTGCGGTTGCGTCCGGCCATGTACATCGGCTCGACCGGCGAGACAGGCTTGCACCACTTGGTGTGGGAAGTGGTGGACAACTCCGTGGACGAGGCGATGGCGGGCTTCGCGGACGAAGTGAACGTCACGGTGCACGCGGACAACTCCGTGACCGTCGTGGACAACGGCCGCGGCATTCCCGTGGACATGCACGCTACGGAAAAACGACCCGCGGCGGAAGTTGTGCTCACTGTGTTGCACTCTGGCGGAAAATTCGATAGCGAAAGCTACAAGGTGTCCGGCGGATTGCACGGCGTCGGCGTTTCCGTCGTCAACGCCCTTTCGGATTTCCTCGAACTCGAAATCCAGCGCGATGGCGCAGTTTGGGAGCAAAGCTACGAAAAGGGCAAGCCCACTTCCAAGCTCAAGCAAACGGGAAAAACGCGCAAAACCGGCACGAAAGTCAAGTTTCATCCGGATCCCTCGATTTTTGAGAAGACCGCATTCAGCTATGACACACTGGCCACGCGCCTCCGCGAATATGCCTTCCTGAACAAGGGCCTGAAAATCACGCTGAACGACGAGCGCACGGAAAAGAGCACGGAATTCCGTTTCACGGGCGGCATTGCGGAATTCGTGAAGCACCTGAATCGCGGCAAGACCACGCTGCACGATTCGCCGATCTATATGGAAGGGAAGAAGGGCAACGTGGAGATGGAGATTGCCCTGCAATACAACGACACCTACGGCGAAAACGTCTTCGCGTTTGCCAACACCATCAACACCGTGGACGGCGGCACGCACCTTTCGGGATTCCGCTCGGCGCTGACGCGCTCGATCAACAACTTTGCTTCCTCCGCCGGAATGTTGAAGGAGCAGAAGGACGAGGTGAGTATCTCCGGTGACGACGTGCGCGAAGGGCTCGTCGCGGTGGTCAGCGTGCGCCTGCCGCAGCCGCAATTCGAGGGCCAGACCAAGGGCAAGCTGAACAGCGACATCAAGGGCGACGTCGAGCAGCTCGTGAACGAAAAGCTGGGCGAGTGGTTTGACAAGCATTCCACCGTGGCGCGACGCATCATCGGCAAGTGCATTGACGCGGCGCGCGCGCGCGAAGCCGCCCGCAAGGCCCGCGAGCTGACGCGCCGCAAATCGGCTATGGATTCCAGCGGCCTGCCGGGAAAACTCGCTGATTGCCAGGAACGCGATCCCGCGCGTTGCGAGTTGTTCGTGGTCGAGGGTGAATCCGCAGGCGGCTCCGCAAAAATGGGCCGCGACCGCAAGTATCAGGCGATTCTTCCGCTGAAAGGCAAGATCCTCAATGTCGAGAAGGCGCGCTACGACAAGATGCTCGGCCACGAGGAAATTCGCGCCATCATCACCGCGCTCGGCACCGGCATTGGCAAAGACGATTTCGACGCCGGCAAGCTGCGCTATCACAAAATCATTCTCATGACCGACGCGGACGTGGACGGCTCGCACATCCGCACGCTCCTGCTTACATTTTTCTTCCGCCACATGAAGGAACTGATCGAGCGCGGCCACGTGTACATCGCGCAGCCGCCGCTCTATCGCGTGAAGCGCGGCAAGAGCGAGCGCTATATCCGCGACGAGCGCGATTTCGCCCGCGAATTAATGAAGCGCGCCACGGAAGACCATGTCGTCAAGGCGAAAGAGGGCGTGAACCTGGAGGGCGCGCGCCTGACATCGTTCCTCCTGAACGTGCAGGAATACGAAGCGGCCGCGGCGAAACTAGGCCGTCGCCTGCGCGAGCCCGGACTCGTGGAGTTGCTGGCGGAGAGCGGCTTGGAAAAGAAGACCGACTTTGGAGAGAAAAGGACACTCGAGAAACTTCTAAAGGAAGTCGAAAAGAGCAAGCTGAAACTGGAAGGCAAAATCGTCTTCGATGAGGAACACAGCCTGTACGAAATCCAGTTCGGCGCGCCGCACAACCAGAAGATCAGTTGGGCGGTGGCCTCCACAGCCGAGTACAAGCGCCTGCGCGCGCTGGCCAAACAGATCGAGGAGTTCAATCATCCGCCCTTCACGGTCGCGCGCAACGGCACCAAGGTCACCCAGGAAAAGGCCACCGACGTTCTTAACTACGTCATGGAAGACGCCAAGAAAGATTTCACGATTACACGATTCAAGGGCTTGGGCGAAATGAACGCGGAGCAGTTGTGGGAGACCACGATGAACGCGGATACGCGCACGCTGCTGCAGGTGAAACTCGAAGATGCCGTTGCCGCGGAGGACATTTTCACCACGCTCATGGGTGAAAACGTGGAAGCGCGCCGCAAGTTTATCGAGGACAACGCGCTCGAAGTCGTGAACCTGGATATTTAGGAGCGAACTGGGATGGGGAAAAAGCGTCCATCACCCGACGAGCTAGAGGCGACTCGGCAATTGCTCGGGCCAACCAACGGCGTAAGGCCTAATGCCCATCTAGTGGTGTTTGGGCACGGACTCTACTCCTACGCACTCGCTTATAAGTGCGCTGCGGATAAATTAGTCGACTCCCTTCACGGGTCTTCGGGGCAGGATGTGGTTTTCCCCTTATGCTACCTGTATCGTCACCACTTAGAATTGATGGTCAAGCAGTGCACGCGCACGGCCAACTACGTTCTCCACGGTAACGGCGGTTACGCGGCCAAGGGTCATGATCTCACCGGCTACTGGAAGGAATGCCGGTCCCTCCTGGAAAGGGCAATGTCATCACGTTGGGGGACAAGCTTCGACAAAGTAGAAGAATGTATAGCCGCCTTCTCATTTGATTTCGAGGGCGAACTTTTTCGTTATCCAGAGGACGTAAGCCACAGCACGTGGGAGCATTCCGTCGAGTATCTAAACCTTAGAAAAATGCTCGATTCTGTCTCCGCCGCTTCGGATCTCTTGGATAGTATGTTCTTGCAGATGAACGAACAGATCCGAAACGAAGCATCGTGTAACGAGTGAGGTTCAGCCACGATCTACCAACTGGGCTGGACGACATTGCCGGGGTTGCGCGGGCTAAGCGTGAGCGAGTTCCGCGTCACGGCGACGGCCGCGCCGGACAACGAAAAAGGCGTGGCGATTGGCTTTGCCAATGAGGCAGAGCGCGATTCGTTTTTGCGGCTCATCGAAGCGGAGTTTGCGACGCGGCGATTTACCAACGCCGCCGACGCGTTCGATTGCGTGAAGGCATTCGCGGTGGGGTGGAAGCATAGCCGGTAGGGGCGCAGCATGCTGCGCCCCTACAAGCTACAGGTTTTGCGGCTTGCGGTTTTCACGGGTCACGAATAGCGAGTCACGAAGCACGAGGTCACATGGCAGACGAACACAACACATCGGTACTCCTACCCATTGATATCGAAGCGGAGATGCGCAAGTCGTACCTCGACTACGCGATGAGCGTCATCATCGCGCGCGCGCTTCCCGATGTGCGCGACGGCCTAAAGCCCGTGCAGCGGCGCATCCTCGTGGCCATGAACGACCTCGGTCTGGCCTCCAATCGCGGCTACCGCAAATGCGCCAAGATCTGCGGCGATACTTCCGGCAACTACCATCCGCACGGGGAAGCGGTCATCTATCCCGCGCTGGTCCGGCTCGCGCAGGACTTCAACATGCGCTATCCCCTGATTGACGGCCAGGGGAACTTCGGCTCCGTGGACGGCGATCCCCCGGCGGCCATGCGATACACGGAAGCGCGGCTGGCCAAAATCACGGAAGACATTCTCGCCGACCTGGAAAAGGAAACCGTCGATTTCATCCCGAACTTCGATCAGACCCGCGAAGAGCCGGTAGTTCTTCCCTCGCGCATTCCGAATCTCCTCGTCAATGGCGCCAGCGGTATCGCCGTCGGCATGGCCACGAACATTCCCCCTCACAACCTGAGCGAAATTGTAGATGCCGCCATTCTCCTGATTGAAAAACCCGATACTTCGCTCAAGGAAGTGATGAAGATCGTTCCGGGCCCGGATTTTCCAACCGGCGCGTACATCGCGGGCAGGGAAGGCATTGAAGCCGCATATCGCACGGGCCGCGGCAGCTTCATCATGCGCGCGAAAGCCGCGATCGAGGAAGTCGGCAAGGAACGCGAAAACATCGTCATCACCGAAATCCCTTACCAGGTGAACAAGGCCAAGCTCATCGAGCGCATCGCGGAGCTCGTGCAAACAAAGAAGATCGAAGGCATCGCCGACGTGCGCGACGAGTCTTCCCGCGAAGGCATGCGCATCGTCGTGGAACTCAAGCGCGGCGAGGAATCCCAGCTCATCCTCAACAATCTCTTCAAGCACACTCAAATGCAGGAATCCTTCGGCATGATCCTGCTCTCCATCGTCGGCGGTCAGCCGCGCGAGCTCGGCCTCATTCCGCTCATCAAGCTCTTCATCGAGCACCGCATGGAAGTGGTTCGCCGGCGCACCATCTTCGAGTTGCGCAAAGCCGAGGAACGCGAACACATTTTGGTTGGCTACCAAATCGCCCTGGATCATCTGGACAACGTCATCCGCATCATTCGCGGCAGCAGCAGCCGCGCCGACGCCAAGGAAAACCTGTTCAAATATTTCACCGAGCAGGACGTCACCATTACGGAGAACGGCAAATCGAAGAAGCTCGAGGGCGTGAAGCTCGACGGACGCAAGTACCGCTTTGCGGGCGCGCCGGAAATCGAAGCCGCCGGCCGGGGCGCCACGGGGCTAGGGCTCAGCTACGCGCAGATCGACGCCATCCTCGAACTGCAACTCCATCGCCTGACGCAGCTCTCCATCGACGAAATTTTGAAGGAATTGAAGTCCATCCGCGACCTCATCACGGAACTTCGCGAAATCCTGGCCAGCGACAGGAAGCTCAAGCAGGTGATCATCGCCGAGCTCCGCGAAGTCCACAAAGCCTACGGCGACGACCGGCGCACGCAGATCGTGGACAAGGTGGACGAGATCAAGCTGGAAGACCTGATCGCGGACACTGACATGCTCATCACCGTGAGCCACGCGGGTTATATCAAGCGCACGCCCGTGGAGGTTTACCGGCACCAATCGCGCGGCGGCAAGGGGCGCATCGGCGCGCGCACCAAGGAAGAAGACTTCGTCGAGCATCTCTTCATCGCCTCGGCGCACAGCTACATCCTGCTGTTCACCTCCAAGGGCCGCGTTTATTGGCTGAAGGTGTACGAGCTGCCGGAAGCGGCGGCGGCCACGCGCGGCAAGGCCATCGCCAGCCTGGTGAAGTTCCAGGAAGACGAAAAACTGACGGCGTTGGTGGCGGCCACGAATTTGGAAGAAGAAGGCCGCTTTGTCTTCATGGCCACGAAAAACGGCACAGTGAAAAAATCGGCGCTGACGGAATTTTCCAACCCGCGCTCCACTGGCATCATCGCCATCAACCTCGAGGACAAGGACGAACTGATTGGCGCGAAGCTCACCGACAGCAAGCAGATGATTTTCCTCGCCAGCCACGAAGGCCAGGCCATCCTGTTTCGCGAGACGGAAGTGCGCCCCATGGGCCGCAACGCCGGCGGCGTGAACGGCATGGACCTGGACAAGGGGGATTACGTGGTCAGCATGGACGCCGTGCAGCCGGATTTCGTGATCATCGCCAAGGAATACCAGCAGACCACGCAAAACCTGGAAGAGCTGGAAAACGAACACATCAAGGACTCGCTCACCACGCTGATGCTCACTGTCTCTGAGAAGGGCTACGGCAAGCGCACCGCCCTGGCCGAATACCGCATCACCTCGCGCGGCGGCAAGGGCGTGGTGAACATGAAGACCACGGACCGCAACGGCTCCGTGGTCGCCACGCTGCAGGTCACGGAAGAGTCCGACGTCATGATCATCACCGAAAACGGTAAGGTCATCCGCGTGCACGCGAACGAAATTCGCGAAGCGGGCCGCTCCACGCAAGGCGTGCGGTTGCTGCGCCTCGATGACGACGACACTGTCGCCGCCGCCGCCGTCCTCCAGGAAGAAGACGAGGAGGAAAAGAAGTAGGCCTTGGAGTGCGGCAGCTTGCTGCCGCTTTTCAGGTCCCGGCCACTCTGGCCAAACAAAAGAAGGAGCACGCAGCGTCGTGCCCCTTTTTTATTTCCGGTGCGTTACACTAAGTCGCCATGAAAATCAGACGCTGCCTGTTTCTATTCCTTGCATTCACTGCGTCACTGGCTGTCCTCGCGCTTGCCGGTGCTGCCGGCCGGCCCGCCGCAAACCACAGCTACCTGGCATTCGTTGGCACCTACACCAACAAAACCGACAGCAAAGGCATCTACGCCTACGAGTTCGACGCGGAGACGGGAACGCTGACCGCGAGGGGAGTTGCGGCGGAAACACGCGATCCCTCCTGGCTGGTCATTCATCCCAACGGCAAATTCGTCTACTCCGCCAACGAATCCGGCAAACAAAGCACTATCACCGCCTTTTCCGTTGACGCCAAGTCCGCGAAGCTCACCCAACTGAATCAGCTTTCCGCGATCGGCGAAGATCCCTGCTATCTCTCGTTTGACAGAACTGGGAAATTCCTCTTCGTCGCCAACTACACTTCCGGCAACGTCGCCGTCTTTCCCATTCTCCCCGACGGCAAGCTCGGTGAGCATACCGCTCTCGTGAAAGATTCCGGTACTCTCGGCCCGAATAAAGAGCGCCAGGAAGGCCCTCACGCCCACTGGGTCGAGCCAGACGGGAGTAATCGCAGTATCTATGTCGCCGACCTTGGCCTCGATCAGGTTATGAGCTATCCTTTTGATCCCGCCAAGGGCACTCTGCGGGACAGGCCGAACATCTTTCGCGCTGCAACTCAGCCGGGCACTGGGCCGCGGCATGCGATCCTTTCGCGGGACGGCCAGCTCGAGTTTATCTACGTGCTTGGGGAATTGAAGTCGACGGTCACGCTCTTTGGGCCGGGGCCGAGGGCAGGTTGGTATCTACTTCAGACTGTCAGTGCCCTGCCGTCCGGTTATTCCAGTCGGAACGACGCGGCAGAGATTGCCATTCACCCCAGCGGAAGATGGCTCTATACCTCTAACCGCGGCCACGACAGCATCGCCGTCTTCGCGGTCGATCCGGAAAAGGGCATTCTGCGCAAGACGGGCGATTTCCCCACCGGCGGCAAGGAGCCGCGCCACTTCGCCATTGATCCCACGGGTCGCTTTTTACTCGCCGAAAACCAACTCTCCAATTCCATCGTGGTCTTCGGCATCGACCCCGCGACCGGCGCGCTGACACAAGTCTCCAAAACCGACGGGGTGCCCTCTCCCGTCTGCCTCGTTTTTCTCCCCACGCACTAACCTCTAACGCAGGGCGATTCTTCGAGCCATGCGCTACACTTGCCCTTTTCAATTCCAGAGGAGGACAGGTGATTTTGTTCCGCTGGCTTTCCTTGTAGACTAGCAAGGTTGGGCTATTCACAGGCCAAAAGCGCCCCGGTTGGCAATTTTCCAGAGAGCAAGGAGATCACTGCAATGGCTGTCGATGTGGTCATGCCCCAGATGGGCGAAAGCATCTTTGAAGGGACCATCACCAAGTGGCTGAAGAAACCCGGCGACAAGGTCGAGCGGGACGAGCCGCTGTTTGAAATCTCCACCGATAAAGTGGATGCCGAAATTCCTTCCCCCTCGGCGGGAGTGCTGAAAGAGATCAAAGTTCCCGAAGGGCAGACCGTGCCGATCCAGACGATTGTGGCGGTGATTGATGGAGCGGGGCTGGCTGCGGAATCGGCTCCGGCACCCGCGGCCAAGCCAGCGCAGGCAGCACCGGCAACTGTCCCCATGACAACCAAGCCTGCGGCACCTGCCCCAGCTCCAGTTGCGGCGGCTTCCCCGGCGGCCCCTGCTGCGCAAGCAACGCCAACAACTTCGACGGAACGTATTCATTCCTCTCCGCTGGTTCGGCGCATGGCGAAGGAACACGGCGTGGATCTTTCCACCCTAGAAGGCAGCGGGGCGGGCGGCCGCATCACCAAGCAGGATATCGAAGCGGCGATCGCGGCATCGTCCGGCGCAGCTCCGGCAGCAGCTCCAACGGCTGCGACACGGCCCATACCTCCACCGGCTCCGGCGGCTGTGGCACGCCCTGGGGCAGCAGCAGCACATGGCAGCCAGTTCATTTCGGCGCTGCAGGTGGCGGTGCCCCGCGAACGAATTTATTTTGGGAATTACGAAGTGCACCCATTGAGCGTGATGCGGCAGAAGATCGCCGAGCACATGGTGGCGTCGACGCACGTTTCCCCGCACGTGTATTCCGTCGACGAAGTTGACATGAGCAAGATTGCGGCGCTGCGCGCAAAATCCAAAGACGAGTTTGAGAAACGCTACGAGACGAAGCTGACGTTCATGCCGTTTTTCGTGAAAGCGGCGGTGGCGGGCCTGCGCGCCTATCCCATCGTGAACGCTTCGCTGGACGGCACCAACGTGGTGCTGCACAAGGAGATGAACATCGGCATCGCCGTAGCGCTGGACTGGGGCCTGATCGTGCCGGTGGTGAAGAACGCGGACGAGAAAAACCTGCTGGGCATTCAACGCAACCTGAATGATCTGGCCGAGCGCGCGCGCTCGAAGAAGCTGAAGCCCGAAGAGGTGCAGGAGGGAACGTTCTCCATCACGAATCCCGGCGTCTTCGGGGGGCTCTTCGGCCTGCCTATCATCAGCCAGCCGAACGTGGCCATCCTGGGGCTAGGAGCGATCGAGAAGCGGCCGGTGGTGGTAGAGGACGCCATCGCCATCCGCTCGATGTGCTATGTGACGCTGAGCTACGACCACCGCGTGGTGGATGGGGCGATTGCGCACCAGTTCCTGCACAGGGTGAAAGAAACGCTGGAGAACTGGGCGGAGCCGGTGGTGTAGGGGGCGCAGTATTAAGTAATCAGTTTTCAGTTGTAAGTAAAGAAGGAAGAATCCCGTCACGACCAGTTGGGTTTGCCCGGCTTGGAATTTACAGATTTTTGCTGCTCCTTGCGAGATCCCCAAGTGAAGAAAATTGCCGCCTGATACCAGCCGTGAGATAGCCGGAGCGGCCCTGCTCTGGCCAGCGGACTGACAGTCCGGGAACAGAACAACCCATTCTGACTTATAACTGATAACTGATTACTGATAACCGTTAACTGAATTACCGCGGGCAGGGACTATAATCTCGCCAGAAAGCATGTCGTAACTCCGAAACACCTACAGGAGGCAGTATGAACCGTGGAATCAGACGGCGGGAGTTTTTGCGGGATGGCGCGCTGGCGGCGGGTGCAGTCGCCTGCGGCGCGCATCTCTCCAAGGCAGCGGCGGGCACGGCTTCCGCGGATTCGCGGATCGACATATTGCTGGACGAGCCGCTCGGCGCCATTTCCCCCAATATCTACGGCCACTTTACGGAACACCTTGGCGGCGTGATCTACGACGGCCTGTGGGTCGGCGAAAATTCGCCGGTCGCCAATCTCCAGGGCCTTCGCAAACGCCTGGTTGAGGAGATGCGCAAGATCAAAGCGCCCGTGGTGCGCTATCCGGGCGGCTGCTTCGCGGACAGCTACAACTGGCGCGACGGCGTCGGCCCGGTGGACAAACGTCCCCGCCGCACCAATTTCTGGAATGATGCGGAAACAAAAACGGCGCCCGAAAATCACAAATATGAACCCAACCGCTTCGGCACCAACGAATTCATCCGTTTTTGCCGCCTCACCGGCGCGCAACCGTATCTCGCCGCCAATCTCCGCAGCCTTCCCGCCGAGGAGTTTTACCACTGGGTGGAATACTGCAATTCTCCCGCGGGCAGCACCTCACTCGCCGAGATGCGCGCCGCCGCCGGATCGCCGGAGCCCTTCAACGTGCGCTTCTGGGGCGTGGGCAACGAATCCTGGGGCTGCGGCGGCAACTTCACTCCTCAGGAATACGCCGTCGAGTTCCGCCGCTTTACCACTTGGCTCCCGCACTATGGCCAGGATCTTTCCCTGGTTGCTTCCGGCCCCTATTCCGAAGAGACGAGTTGGACGCGGGGTTTCTTTGAGGAGCTTCTGCGCAAAGGGGCGGACCAACTCCGTTCCGTCTACGGCCTCTCTCTCCATCACTACGCCTGGAATCTTAGCCGCGGGCGCACCACGGATTGGGACAAGGGCAAGGGCAGCGCGCTGGAATTCGATCCCGTCGATTGGTACGAATTGCTGCGTGAAGGCCAGCGCGTAGAAACGATGATCGAAGACCACTGGCGCGCCATGGGCGAGTTCGACGAGCAGCACCGCGTCAAGCTGATTGTCGATGAGTGGGGCCCGTGGTACCGCCCCGGTTCGGAAGCCACGCCGGGTAACCTGCTGGAACAGATCCCCACGCTGCGCGATGCGGTTTTCTCCGCCATGACCCTGGACGTTTTCAACCGTCACCCGGAAAAAGTGGCCATGGCCAATTGCGCGCAATTGATCAACTGTCTCAACAGCCTGTATCTGGCGCATGAAGATAAATTCTGCGTCACCCCGGTGGGGCACGTGTTCGCCATGTACGCGGCGCACCAGGGCGGGCAGTCCTTGCGCACCGCCTTCTCCGCTCCCCAGGTCCATTACGACCGCGACGGCAAACCGGCTTCGTTTTGGGGTTTGCAGGGATCCGCTTCCCTCGTCGGGAAGGAACTGCAGTTGACGGCCGTAAATCCTCACGTGAGTGAAGCGCGCGAGTGCTCGGTTGCCGTTCGCGGCGGGCGCATCGTTTCCGGTTCGGCCACTACGTTAACCAGTTCCGACATCCACGCCCACAACACGTTTGCGGAGCCAGCCGCGCTGGAACCGCAAACGAAGAAGCTGGATGTGAGCGGCGCAGAGCTCACTGTGGTGCTGCCCGCGGCCTCGGTCAGCAGACTCACGCTGGCGCTGGGGTAGTGCGGTTTGAGTATTCAGTTGTCAGTTTTCAGTCTTAAGTAAAGAAGGTAAACCCCAAAAGGGGCCAGTGCTTTTGCGCGTTTTGGCATGCGTGTGGCTTAGCCTTTCTTGGCTTGCGGAGAACTTCACGCGCCCTGGGAAATTCTAAACTCAAAGAAAATTGCAGCGCGGAACCGGCCGGAAATAACGCCAAGATAGTAAATGCGCGCTGTTTCTGGCGAGCAGACCAAGAGCACCTGAAACAACGGGCCTCTTCTGACTGATATCTGATTACTGATAACTGCCTACTGAATCAATGGCCGCATCTTCGCCGTCCACACCGCGAAGCCTTCCATCGGCACGGCTTCGACGCCGGCGTCGCGCAGGGTTTCGCGGACGAAGCGGTGCCGTTCGTTTTCCGCGAGCAGGGTGACGTCGGTGACGGCGGTGAACTCACTGGAGTTCACTTTGCCGCGGATGCGATCCACGGTATAAGCGAGGAGTTTGGCGTCGGCGGGCGCGCGCGTTACGCTGAGCGCCTGCATGAAGCCCCGTGTGCCGTTGCGGCGGTAGCCGTAGTCGAGGCGCATGGGATCGCCCGGGAAGGTGAACTCCTCCGCGCGCACGCCCTTCTGCATGCGTTCCCACAGGTGTGCTTGTTTCAGCACTTGTGCACAGTAGGAGCGAATCACGCCGCGGCTGCCCGGCGCGCCCACCCGTGTGGCCGCGCGCGCCGGGGCCACGTGATCGGCATAGAGGCGCTCGATTTCCGCGTCCAGATCGTCGGCGTAGACGCCCTTTTGCGTGGCGAGTTGCAAAGCGTTCGAGAGCGTTTCGTCCCACTTTCCCAAAAGCCGCAACCAGGCGGCCGGTGCGTTTCCCGCGTCAGGCCCTTGGTCCGTTTCCCGGCCGTTGTCGGGGAACAGTTCGCTGGCGCGGGCAAAACGGTTTTCCAGGTCATCCCGCAAGGCCCGCAGGAGTCCTTCATCCGCCTGGGGGTGAAGCCGGCGCACGCGCGCGTACTCTTCGGGCTCTTCGATCAGGCGCAAGCGGCGCTCGCCGGTTTGCGGATCGAAGACCAGCACACCGATATTGACCCACTCATCGCGCACCAGATTGGGCGTGTAGCGCAGCACGCGATAAGCGCAGGCCCGCTGGTTTGCTGTTGCCTCGTGTGTCTCTGTGATCATCGTCTTTCTCCAAAGAGCGTGACTCGTGTTTCGTGACTGGTGACTCGTGTAAACCCCAGAGCGGCTGCCGGTGACGCTCTTTCACGAATCACGAATTACGAAACACGAGTCACGAGTCACGGACCCAGTACGGAAAAGGCTGCCGGCTGGAAAATTTAGCGGACAGAAGCAGCTCCGGCACAAGCGTCCTTCTTCGCTGCAATTGCTCCAGCAGCCGCAGGACGGCGTCATAATCGTCCGCATACCACTCCGGCGGGATTTCCCCGGCCAATTCCGCAAGCACGCGTTCGGTGATGCGATGTTCCAGGCGCTCGAGCCAGGGGCCAAAGGATTCCATGCCGGTCACGCCTTCATAGACGCGGTTGCGCGCGTACAAGCCGCGTAGGGGCGCATCCGGAAAATTCCACTCCCCGGCGTTGAAGCAGAAGCCCTGGTCGATCATCAGCGTGCGATAAGGAAGCGGGCTATTGCCGGGCGCGCGTGGATGATCTCCCGGCGCCGCGGTCGATGCCGGGCTCTTGTCCTCAAAAAACAGGGTCTGCCGCCCGTTGGTGTTGCAGGTCCATTTGTCGAAGACCAGCATGCCGGCAAAATCGTGAAGGTTGGCGACCTCGCGCAGCCTCTCATCGGGCAGAAAGTCGTACAGCGCAAGCCGGCGGGGATCGCCCGGATAGCGCGAGCCGAACTGCAGCCCCGCGGCGCAGGGCGTGTGCGAGCGGGCCAACTCCATGCACAATTCCTCGGTCAACTGGATCAACTCCCGGCTGACCTCGACGACGGCTACCGGGGTGGTGGGCAGGCCGAGACGAGATGCCAGGCGAGTGCCGAGCAGCTCATTGGCCAGAACGCGGAGGTGCTGCGGGTTATTTTGGAATTTGACCACATAATAGTTTCCGTCCGAGCACCTCATGAGGTGCGCCTGCGCGCCTCCGCGCATCCGCCGTATGTGCTCGATGGCTCGCAACATACACATTTATCCTAACGGCACTTAGAGGTTCCATCAAGAGGAAGAGGACAGCTACGCCGCAGGGTTCCCCATGCGGCGCGCGGAGCGCACCGATTCGGCACTGCCGCGGCGGGAGATTCCATTCCCGGCAGCCACAACGTCATACCGATGTGGCGCCTGCCATTTCAGTCCGGAACAAAGAAGCCCCGTGATCCCGTCGCGGGGCTTCTGGGAAATCCACTCTTGCGCGCCAGGAGCGCCTAGCGGCGGCGTTTCTTCCCGGTTTTCTTGGCGGCCTTCTTGGGCTTCGCTTTGGCCTTCGGGGCTTTTTTCGGAGCCTTCTTGGCCGCTTTTTTGGGCGTCTTCTTGGCAGGCTTTTTCGCCGCTTTCTTTGGCGCAGCCTTGGGCGCAGGTTTCGCCGGGGCTTCTTTCCCGGCTTCTTCCGCGGGTTCATCTTCTACCAAGAGGATCTCTTCCTGTTCTTCGATCACGCCCTCGGTATCGCCACCCAGCTCGTCGTCCTCTTCCAGCCGGGACAGCTCATCATCCTCTTC
>Ga0074044_10000224_pt1 | contig 56809 bp, 52 predicted proteins | sample BogForMeECP23OM1_FD_94443 | JGI IMG/M metagenome (GOLD analysis project Ga0074044, IMG submission 94443) | Bog forest soil microbial communities from Calvert Island, British Columbia, Canada - Bog Forest MetaG ECP23OM1 | ecosystem: Environmental > Terrestrial > Soil > Wetlands ...
CGGTGCTAACCTTCTTCATTGCCGGTCTCCTTTTTATCTGTGCCTTGAGCACGTCGATAACTTGGGAGCGTACACCGCATCCCGTCCGGAGACCGGCCTTCTCATCCCATCTGGTTTCAACAGTCACTTACTCGCTGACAGGGCTAACATACGGGTGTATGCTTCTGCTGCGTGCCGAAAAGGCGATTTTTCCCTTCCCCAGGGGAGGCAGGTTATGCCGGATACCCGCTTTTTCTCGAAACCCAACTCACGTTTTTCTTCGAGACTCATCAACTCGGGATTTGTTTTGCTAGTAGCTGCGCTGGGCGCGCTCGTCATCGCGGGCCAAGTTGCACAGGCGCAAACGGAAAGCGTGCTCTACGGCTTCTGTTCGCAGGCGAACTGCGCTGATGGATTCCACCCCAACGACGCGCTGATCATGGACGCCGAGGGCAACCTCTACGGTACGACCCTCCAGGGCGGCGCTTATGACCTTTGCATCGGTGGCTGCGGGACGGCGTTTAAGCTTAGCCCGAGCGGGATCGAGACCGTCCTGCACAGTTTCGGTGACAATGCGACGGACGGTCAGAGCCCGATTTCCGAGCTGATCATGGACACAGATGGCAACCTCTACGGCACCACTTACGCTGGCGGCGCGTACGGCGTCGGCACCGTATTCGAACTCAGCCCAGCAGGGACCGAGACCATCTTGCACAGCTTTAGAAAGAAGAACGGGAAGGACGGGTACACTCCCTATGCCGGGCTGATCATGGACGCTGAGGGCAACCTCTACGGCACCACTTACGCTGGCGGCGCGCACGGCCAAGGCACGGTATTTGAGCTCAGCTCCAGCGGCATCGAGACGATCCTCCACAGCTTTGCCGGACATGAGACAGACGGTGCCCACCCTCTTGCGGGGCTGACCATGGACGCGAAGGGTAACCTTTATGGAACCACCGTCGGGGGCGGCGATTACAAGGGTTGCCACGGTGGCTGCGGCACGGTGTTTGAGGTCAGCGCGGGCGGGACCGAAACCATCCTGCACAGCTTCGCCAAGAAAGGGAACGACGGGCGCGGGCCTTCTGCTGGGCTGATCATGGACGCGAGTGGCAACCTCTACGGCACCACCGACCTGGGCGGCGCGCACTTCTATGGCACAGTCTTTGAACTGACTCCCGACGGAACCGAAACTGTGCTCTATTCCTTTTGCTCTCAGGGAGGGCTTAACTGTACTGACGGAGCGAACCCTGTTGGCACGCTGGTCATGGATACCGAAGGAAACCTATACGGCGCAACCGCCCTATACGAGGGCACCGTGTTTGAGTTCGCCCCCAACAGCACCGAGACGGTCCTGCATTCCTTTCTTGGCGCCCCGGACGGAGAGGTCCCTTTTGCCGGACTAATCATGGATGCGGAGGGCAACCTCTATGGCACGACTGCATTCGGTGGCACGAGCGATTCCACGTGCACCCTCGGGTATCAGGGATGCGGCACGGTGTTTAGGGTGATCCCGTAAACGCGAGGGCACTGCGCATACCCCCATCATCGTGCACGCGTTATGATTGGCGTAACATCGCGTTTACACTCATTGACCCCGGCTGCCGGGTGCCCCACCCTTCGTTTTTTGAAGGGTGGGATTCCACTGCCGGGTGCCCCATCCTTCGTTTTCTGAAGGGTGGGATTCCACTACCGCTGAAAGCCTTAGGATCTTCCTACCGCTCAAAGACGCACTCCAACTGGGTGCGCCACTTCTCGCGCTTTTCGAGAAAGCCCGCCTTGTTTTGCCGAAGCCCCGAGCGAAGCCGAGGGGGAAGCCGAAGGGTGGCGCCATCCAACTTTCGCGGCCAAAAACGCGGCCTTCGAGGATAGCACACGGAGTCAAGCCCCTTTCGACCCTCCAAAAATCGCCCAACCCCTTGCGTATGTTGTCTCTGCACGCCTGGTACGTACATAGTTGTATGCCAAACAATATTTTGTTCGCCTATTGTGCGCTCCAGCCCATCGGAATCTCACTCATTCTGTTTCATCACATCCGCGCTGTGTTCACCATCACTGACAGCATTCCCCTGCCCGGCGAGAATTATTCTAAGATCGCGGCAGCGAAGCGTGTGCCCGCCTCCAGAGGCGGTCAAGTCTTCCGCGTTAGTAAGCAAACACTCTTTGACATTTTGGGCTGTCCCGACCGGAACTTGACAAACTGATCGGGGACGAACTGGGCGTCGTCACACCAAGAAACAAGCCAAAAAACCGTAAGTCCTTATTCCAGAATATTTTCCATGTAATTCCTTTAAGCCGGATATTTTGCAGCGAAGTCAATGATTCTAATAGATTAAAAAATAGGGGGGGTGGGGGGGTAGTGGTACTAACCATTAAACATCGAGCCGGTTTCGAGCGTAACCCTGACCCGTCCAGCGACGGAACTGTCCCACTCAAGCCAAAAGACGGCTTGAATGGGCCACACTTCCTGATAGCTACATTCCGTCAGCTATCGGATTGCGCAGCACTCCGATCGCTTCGATCGAAACTTCGATTACATCTCCGGCAACTACCGGCGCAATGCCTTCGGGAGTGCCGGTGGCGATCAGGTCGCCGGGTTCGAGGGTCATGATCTGGGAAATGTAACGGATGACTACGTCGAGCGGAAAGATGAAATCGCGCGTGTTGCCGGATTGGCGCACCTCGCCATTCACGCGGGTTTCGACTTGAACTCCGGCCCAGGGATCGAGGCCGTCGACGACCAGGGGGCCGACCGGGCAAAAGGTATCGAAGCCTTTGCCGCGCACCCACTGCGGTTCTTTTTTCTGCAGGTCGCGGGCAGTGAAATCGTTGACGCAGGTGTAGCCAAGAATGTAGGGACGTACGTCTTCGCTGTCCGGGAGTTGGTGGCAGCGGCGTGCGATCACGACTCCCAATTCGCCCTCATAATCGGTGCGCTCGGAAACTTTGGGGCGAAGAATCGTTCCCCCGGGCGGCAGCAGAGAAGAGGGAGGCTTGAAAAACAAAAGCGGCTCCACCGGAACGTCGTTGCCGAGTTCGGCAGCGTGGGCGCGATAATTGCGTCCGACGCAAACGATCTTGGTTGGCTCGACTGGCGGCAACAGAGTTGCTTGCGCCAGCGGAATGCGGTCCATGCGGCGGCTGGGAAGGCCTTCGACGTCGCCATCGCTATGCTGCGGAGGCTGCAGCAGCAGGCGAGTGATTTCGCTGTGGTTGCCCGCGCCGGTCTCGACCAGGCCGTAGTGCGCGGATCCGTTGAGAAGGAATCGGCAGTATTTCATCAGGGATTATTCAAACACAAAGAACGAGAAGATCGCGAAGGAAAATCTGAGATATTTTTGTTGTCCCGGGCGGGGCGTGGGATCTGCATCTTGCGGCGAACAGCAGATCCCTCGCTTCGCTCGGGATGACAATTCGTGAGGGGACAAATCATGAAGCGGCCGCGGCGTGCGTCGCTCTCGCCACGGTCGCTAAGGCACGGACTCGCTCGTCGTCTCCGAGCGCGGGCTCTCGTTTCCACGCACGTCCACGGCGGAGACGGCGTAAGTGTAAGTCTTGCCGGAGGCGACCGCGTTATCGCGGTAGGATGGCGATTTCACCAGTTCGGAATTCAGTTTGACAGGGGCTGCGCTCGCTTCCGAGCGATAGACGTTGTAGCCCGCGAGATCGGCGCTCGTGACCGGAGCCCAGATCAGGTCGATGAACGGCTTTTGCCCTTCGCCCGAGTACACGGCCTGCAAACCAGCGGGGACGGAGGGCGGAAAAACATCATGGGCGACGACGCGCACCGGCCGCGTGTCGTCTCCTTCGACCTGCACCTCGCTGTCGTCGCGTTTGACGATGCTGACGCTGGTGACGCGGTAGAGGTAAGTCTTCTCCCATTCGAGTCCGAAATCGGTGAAATGCACGGTGCCGGATTCACTCGTTGAAGCTGGGACGGGGACTTCGCCGGCAACCACATCTTTGCCCGAGCTTTCGTCGCCAGAACTTTCCTGCCGACGATAGATGCGATAACGGAGCTGAACGCCGGAGTTGGAGGGTGCGCCGGAGCTTGTCCAGGAGAGCACGACGCCATCGCCGGTGAGTTCGGCGGACAGATCGGTTGGCGGAGGCAATGTTGCGATGGCGGGCACGTGCACGCGATTCGATAATCCTGCGCCGCGCGCGTTGCGGTTCAGCACCTCAATGGCGTACGTGAGGTCAGCGGCCGGGTTCTGCTGTAGCAGGGCTGCGGGCAGAGTATCGGTGTAACTCTGCGGTTCCGGGTGCGCGGAGGCTGATTTGTGCGGCGGGTGCTTGGACGCTCCTCTCGCGATAGCCGGCGGCGCGGGCAGCATGGCGGTAGGACTTCCGCAATCGCTGATTTCAGATTCCGGGCTGCGGCAAACGAGGGTCGGGCCGATGTAGCGAACACTCTGGTGATCGGTGGTGAGCGTGGGCTCACTCCAGTTCAGAGTGACGAGATTGCCTTTGCGGCTGGCGAGCAGATCGGTTGGCGGCTTGGGAAGTTCGAGCGACGGCGGCAGGGGCGGTCCGACCTGGGCGCAACTTGCCAGCAACAGGCAGAGCGCAGCGGCAGCGATGAACTTTCCTGGATATCGCTTCATGCGGAAAAAGAAAGAGTATCAGAGAGGAGCCTGCATCGATGCAGTACAGGTTCCGAAGGCTCGCTATCCTCCGGAGGAATCTGCGGTTGAGGTTTCAAGGCATACAGCGTCTGCAAGAATTTTAATGTGGCCTTGAGACTGTGTAACTGCCGTGCTGCGAGTTTCGGCGTTGCGCCAGCCGCCGCACTTCCACAAGTAAAGGCACTTAACCGAACGCAAATGCTTGGCGCTGCAATCGACGTCGTCGCGGAGGCCAAATGTATAGGTCAGCGAGTACGCGGTCAGTTCTTGGCTGCAGCGGCGGCATTCGAAGGTCGACCCTTGAGCGCTCGCCAAAGCGGCTGCTTTTAGCATGGGATGGCCGCTGAGGACATCCGCCGAAGCAACGGTTCCGTTTTGCCTGATCCAGACCCTTATTATTACGTCGCCCGTTATATGAGCCTGCCGCGACAAGAGTGGATATATAAGAGGGAACAACTTGGTTAATACAACTTCGGTTGCTTCGCTGTCGTCGCTGGCGGCGGCTTGAGTCATAGCGGTATTCGCCAAAGCAATGAAGCAGAGCATTGCAGAAATATGGACCGCTAACGACGAGAGGTACTTCCTCATGCCAGGGATTTTAGCCCCGTCGATCAGGGAATTCACCTCGAATGATTCCGGACGCACGTCTCACACCGCAGCGGACTTTCAACCGTCCAGACACTACAGTATGTAGCGCGACAGATCCTGGTCTTTCACAATTTCGCTCAACATTTTCTGCACGTAGGCCGAGTCGACCACGAACTGCTGTCCCTTTTTCTCGGGCGCCTCGAAGCTGATTTCGTCGAGCACGCGCTCCATGATGGTGTGCAGACGGCGGGCGCCGATGTTCTCCGTTCCTTCATTGACTCTGAACGCGAAGCGGGCTACTTCTTCGAGCGCGTCGGGAGTGAACTCAAGTTTGACGCCCTCGGTTTCCAGCAGCGCTATGTATTGCCTGGTTAACGACGACTTCGGTTCGGTCAGGATGCGGACAAAGTCTTCCATGGTTAGGGATTGCAGTTCCACGCGGATGGGGAAGCGGCCTTGCAGCTCGGGAATCAGGTCGCTGGGCTTCGAGACGTGGAACGCGCCCGCCGCGATGAATAGGATGTGGTCGGTGCGGACCATGCCGTAGCGCGTGTTGACGGTGGTGCCTTCGACGATGGGCAGGATGTCGCGCTGCACGCCCTCGCGCGAAACATCCGGCCCATGGCCGCCTTCGCGGCCGGCGATTTTGTCGATTTCATCCAGGAAAATGATGCCGGAGTTTTCCACGCGATCGATGGCGACGCGTGTGACCTGCTCCATATCGATCAGACGCTGTTCTTCTTCCTGGATCAGATATTCGAAGGCCTCGTTGACTTTCATCTTCCGCTTCTTGGTGCGCTGGCCGAAGATGTTGGGCAACATATCTTTGAGATTGACGTCCATCTCCTCGACGCCCTGGTTGGAGATAATTTCGAACGACGGAAAATTGCGCTCGCGGGTTTCGATTTCCACGGTGCGGTCGTCGAGCTTGCCTTCACGGAGTTGCTGGCGCAATTTTTCGCGCGTGCGGCTGGAAGACTCGCTCAGGCTGGTGCTGGCGTCGATTACCACGCCGCCTGCGCTGGAGTCGGCCGGTCGGGGCGGGGAAATCGGCGGCAGAAGAATGTCGAGCAGGCGCTCCTCGGCGTTGAGTTCGGCTTTATCGGCGACGTCTTCCAGTTTTTCTTCACGGATCATCTCGATGGCGATCTCGACCAGATCGCGGATCATGGATTCGACATCGCGGCCAACGTAGCCGACTTCGGTGAACTTCGAAGCTTCTACTTTCAAGAACGGCGAGTTGGCAAGTTTGGCCAGGCGGCGGGCGATTTCGGTTTTGCCCACGCCGGTGGGGCCGATCATGATGATGTTCTTGGGGATGACCTCTTCGGCCATTTCCGGCCCGAGCTTCTGCCGGCGCATGCGGTTGCGCAGGGCAATGGCGACAGCGCGCTTTGCGTCTTTCTGTCCGACAACGTACTTGTCGAGTTCAGCGACGATTTCGCGCGGCGTCAGTTCGTCGAGCGTGACTTGTTCTTCTTCGGCGGTTCCGGGTAAGTAGATAGCCATAAATGCGTCGTTGGTCGATAGTCGTTGGTCGTTAGGAAAAGCCGAATCATTCGCGAGACGCGAACGACTAACGACCATCGACTATCGACTTTTCCTACAATTCCTCAATCGTAACCTTGTCATTGGTATAGATGCACATTCGGCCCGCAATCTTCATTGCTTCTTCGGCGATTTCTCGCGGCGAAAGCTGAGTGTGATCGGAGAGCGCCTGCGCTGCCGCCTGCGCAAACGGGCCGCCGGAACCGATCGCGGCAATGCCGGTATCGGGTTCGATCACGTCTCCCTGACCGCTGAGCAGGAACGTCGTTTCTTTGTCGGTGACGATGAGCAGCGCTTCGAGATGGCGCAGAAATTTGTCGGTGCGCCAGTCTTTTGCCAATTCGACGGCGGCGCGGCCGAGATTGCCGTGATACTGCTCGAGCTTGGCCTCGAACCGGCTGAAGAGCGTGAAGGCGTCGGCGGTCGAGCCGGCAAATCCGGCCAGAATCTTGTCTTGATAGAGGCGGCGAATTTTCTTCGCGCCGTGCTTGATTATGGATTCGCCTAGCGTGACCTGGCCGTCTCCGGCCATGACGACATGATTGTCACGGCGCACGCAGAGGACGGTAGTGGAGCGGATGAGGCGGCGGGCGGGAGCTTTGGCTACGCTTCCTGAGGCCGCGGGTACGGCTCGGTTTTTTTTCATGAGCGCAATTTTTTATTATAGCAGTGCGGCGCTGAGGACTTTTTTCTTTTCCTCCAGACACGGGTTCCCAGACACACTGGCTCTGGCCTGTATCGCGGGCTCCGACTCGATGTACATAATAGTTGTTATTATGTACATATGTGATATACTGTCTTGCGTAGAGGAGCAGTCATGGCTACCACCAATCGTCGCGTACACAAGCACTTCCAGTTGGACTCGGGGAAGATCAAGCGTGCTCAGAGGGTTCTGCGCACGAAGACCGAGACCGAGACCATCGAACGTGCGCTGGATTTCACGATTAACGAGCATGAAAGCAATCGGTTGGCTTTCGAAGCGAACGAACGTTTTTTCAAGAGCGGCGGCGAGGTCAAAGATGTCTACGGCAAACTGGACCGTTAAATGCGGGCCGCCTTGTTCGATTCTTCCGTTTACATCTCAGGAATACATCGGGGCGACGATGCCATCCTGGCGCAGCGCCGCTTGTCACCAGATACTCTGCTTTGGCTCAGTTCGGTGGTGCTGGAAGAGCTTTATGCAGGGGCATGGGGTCAAATGCGTGACTCGGTAGAGCGGTTGGAGCACGATTTCGAGCGGGCGAAACGAATACTGGTTCCGAATCTCGGTGACTGGACTGAAGTCGGCCGAGTGCTGGCACGCGTGGCAGCCAAGTATGGGTACGAGAAGATCGGGCAGGGAAGGCTAACGAATGATGCACTGATCGCAATGAGCGCAGCCCGGATCGGAGCGCGAGTCCTTACAGTTAACGAGCGGGATTTTCGCAAGCTTGCCGAGTTCCGGTCGTTCCAGTGGGAGGTGAGTGCGTTTTGAGGCATGTCGTTGGCCATCCAGTTCATCGCTATTGTCGCTAGCGAATGGAAACGTTTACAGCTAAATCGGCGAAGCAGTTCCTCTTGAGCAAGCTTGAGGAACAAGCTGTCCTCGAGGATGCTCCACTTTCGGACGTGGAGAAGAGAATGTTTTTGTTCTCCGAGGAAACTGCGTCCGAAAAAACGCAAGCGCTGGCAGAAGAATTCGACGCAACCTATGACGAAGCCGACTACGAGCGCAAGGTTTCAAAACTTCTTAAGGCTGCGTTTCGCCGGGACGAACAAACGCCGAATGCCGTGGCCGCGTGGAAGCAATCGCTCGGAGCACTCAGGGACACAGACTTCTACGGCTTAGTCATGGTTCGGCAGGCTGGCTTGCCATTGTCCCGGCGAAGTGTTGGCGGCGATGTTAGCTTAGCAATTGGCGCCTTTCTGGAGCTGGCGCCCATTGCGGCCGTCGGACTGGCGGTTGGTGTCCCAGGCTTTTTGATTGTGTTCGATCCCTTTCAATGGGGTTTGATCCACAGTCAGTGGATCCGTCTTTCGCTGTTCCCGGTATTCGTCTTCGGCGTCTGGTGGGCAGTCGGTAAGTACACCAAATCTAAACTTCGCCGGTTGCGACGGCAGCCATAACCTCCTCCTGAGAGTATTGACCTTCCTGTAAAATTCAATTAGCGCATTTCGGAGCCATTCTCTTTTGTCGTTTTTGGACGAGTTAAATCCGCAACAACGCGAAGCGGTTGAAACTACCGAGGGGCCGGTGCTCATCCTGGCCGGGGCGGGTAGTGGGAAGACTCGCGTCATCACGTTTCGCATTGCTTATCTCATCGAGAAGATGGGCGTGATGCCCGAATCGATTCTGGCGGTGACTTTTACCAACAAGGCCTCGTCGGAGATGGCCGAGCGCGTGGATAAGCTGGTCGGCGGGCTCAGTGTGGCCAAGCCGGTGATTTCTACTTTTCACTCTTTCTGTGTGCGCGTGCTGCGGCGGGATATTGAAGCTTTGCGGATTCCCTCCACGGTGCCGGGACAGCCGCCGATCGGGCTCACTAAGAACTTTGTCATTTATGACGAGAGCGATCAGCAGCAGGTGGTCAAGGGGATCATGCGGCGTCTCGGGCTTGACGACAAGCAACTGACTCCGCGCACTGTGCTTTCGCGGATTTCCTGGGCCAAAAATCATATGCTCAATCCGCAGGAAATCTATCTGCAATCGGCGGATCCGAAGACGGAGAAGATTGCGCACATTTTTGAGGAATATCGTAAAGAACTGCTTAAAGCGAATGCGATGGACTTCGACGATCTGTTGCTCGAAGCCATGCGTCTGCTCAAGTCGGTGGCGGCGGTGCGCGAATACTATAACCGGCGGTTTCGTTATTTGCTGGTCGATGAATATCAGGATACGAATCGTCCGCAGTACGAATTGATGCGGCTGCTGGCGGGCAACGGGCACAATGTTTGCGCGGTGGGCGATGAAGATCAGTCGATCTACTCGTGGCGCGGAGCCGACATTCGCAACATTCTGGAGTTTGAGCGCGACTTTCCGGAAGCGAAGATTGTGCGGCTGGAAGAGAACTATCGCTCGACGCAGAACATTCTTGGGGCGGCGTCGGCCGTAGTTGCGAACAACGTACGACGCAAGGGAAAAAATCTTTGGACGTCGCGGCAGGGTGGGGCGAAGGTCGGTTATTACGAGGCTCCGGATGGGGAGAATGAGGCGCTGTTTGCGGCGGACACGATTAACCGCTACGTGCGGCAAGCAGGTGAAAGCGGAGAGACGGCGCGCGCGGCTGTGCTTTACCGGACGAACTCGCAATCGCGGCTGTTTGAAGAAGCGATGCGGCGATACCAGTTGAAGTATCACGTGGTCGGCGGTTTTTCGTTTTACGAGCGGGCGGAGATCAAGGATCTGATTTCGTATTTGAAAGTTATTCAGAATCCCGATGATTCGGTTTCGCTGCTGCGCGTGATCAATACTCCAGTGCGCGGGATTGGGAAGACGACGATTGAGATGATTGAGCGGCTTGCGCTGGAGGCGGGGCTGTCGATGTGGGGCGCGGTGGGCGAGGCGATCACGCGGCAGTTGCTGCCGGCGCGGGCCTTGGCGGCGCTGAAGAGCTTTCGCGAACTGATTGAGGACGGGCGCGCTATGTTGGCAGGGACGTTTGTGGAGCGGGTGGAGGAAACGGGCACGGCATCCGGTGAGAGCGCTGCCGAGCTTCTCCACCCCGTCAAGCCAACCCCGGGCTTGACGGGGGCCCCGGTTCGCTCGGCTGGGCAGGTGGGGGCACCTGCCCCTACGCAGGCGGAGGAGAACGACACGGATTTCGATCCTGGCAACTTCAGTTTTGATTTTGCTGCTCACGATTCGGCGACAATTGAAGCGTCAGGCGAGGACGATTGTTTTTCGATCGACGCGGCGGCTGATGGCGCGGGCAAGGAGGCTATGGAAGGCTTTCGCGCTCCGGGTGCGGCCGCGAATACTGCGGAGATACTCAAGTTCTTGATCGACCGCACCGGATACATTAAGCAACTGGAAGAGGAAGACACGCCGGAAGCTTACTCGCGCATCGAGAACCTGCGCGAACTGGTGAATGCGGCCATGGATTCGCGCGATCGCGGGGAGACGCTGGATGAGTTTCTCGATCATGCCGCGTTGGTGAGCGATGCCGACCAGTACGACGAGCACGCGCAAATCACGCTGATGACGCTGCACGCGGCCAAGGGCCTGGAGTTTCCGCTGGTGGTGCTGGCAGGAATGGAGGAAGGGCTGTTCCCGCATTCGCGCACCATGCTCGAGCCCGATTCGATCGAAGAAGAACGGCGCCTGTGCTACGTCGGCATGACGCGTGCCATGGACACGCTGATTCTGTCGCGCGCTGTGTATCGGAGGCGTTATGGCACGGACATGCCGGAGGCCAGCGTGCCGTCGCGTTTTTTGGAGGAGGTTCCGCCACAGTTGGTGGAAGAGTTGGGCGGATCGCGGCGGCGAGGGTCTGCGGCTTCTACTGCTTCGTCTACATTCTCCTCTTCTGCTGACTTTTCGCGGACAAGAGTGTCCGCGCCACACGAGCAGCGTCCGCACTACTCTTACGAAGACGAAGACCAGAGCGCTGCCTGGAATCCAGCGCGCGTCAAGCCGAAAGCGGCGCCTCCGCTGCAGAGCTATAACTCGATTGACAACATTGCTGAATTTTTTGCCTCGCGCGGCAAGAAATTCAATGTTCCGAAAATGCGCGCGGAAGAGCCTGCGGGCAGGCGCGGCTTCCGTCCGGGGCAGAAGGTTAAGCACCCGAAATATGGGGAAGGAACGGTGTATCAGCGCGAAGGAGATGGGGAAGACGCCAAGATTACGGTACAATTCCCTCGCTTCGGTTTGAAGAAATTGGTGGAGCGGTACGCGCAGCTGGAGAAGGCTTGAAGAGAATTTGGTAATTTCGTAATCGGGTAATTTTGTAATTTCCGCCTTCTCCCACGCGGCAAATTACACAATTACCCGATTGCCAAATTACAAAATCGAGAGAAAAAATCATTCATGGCAAATACGAAGAACCTATCCAAAGAAGAACGTAAGAAAGTCAAACGAGCATCCCGCAAGAAAAGCAAAGCGGAGAAGCCCAAGAAGCCCCGCGATTACGCGCGCGGATCGAAGAAGCGCAAGGTGAAAAAGCTGGCGCGCGGTCAGGCGAAACGGTAAGCCGTTAGCCTGCTGAGAGCTCGGCGGGCATGGGCGCACGCCCATGCCCGACTTCAGTTGTGAGGAGCGAACGACTCTTGTCGCAATCATCCACTGAGCCAGCCGTTGCTGTGATTCGTACTTCCAACAGCCAAGCCTTCTGTTGTAAGTCCATCGACAAACTGATCTCGGAGTCGGAAGACCCGGAGCACCGGCTGAGTAAGACGCTGGGGCCGTGGTCGCTGACGGCGCTCGGCATCGGCGCCATCATCGGATCGGGGATTTTCGTGCTGACGGGCACGGCCGCGGCGGGAGAATATTTTCAGGCGCCTTCCATCTTGCACGCGCAGGCCCTCGACCTGATCGCAAATTTCCTGCGCACCGGCAGCAGTGCCGGAGCGCTCATGCACGGGCGTCCGGCCGCCGGGCCTTCGATTGCCATTTCGTTTTTTCTGGTAGCAATCGCCTGCAGTTTTGCCGGACTGTGCTACGCCGAACTCGCCTCGATGATTCCCATTGCCGGGAGCGCCTACACCTATTCATACGCGACGCTCGGAGAGATTTTTGCCTGGATCATCGGCTGGGACCTGATTCTGGAATACGTGGTCTCGAACGTCGCGGTGGCGGTGGGCTTCGCCGGTTATACGAAGGCGCAGTTCGCGGCCTTCGGCATCAACCTGCCCGACAAATGGGCGAGTCCGGTGTGGGCCTCGGGACAGTGGACGGGCGCATACTTCAACCTGCCCGGCTTCCTGATCGTATTTATTCTGACCCTGCTGCTGGTGCGCGGGGTAAAAGAATCGGCCGAGACGAATAACATCATGGTCGCCATCAAGATCGGCGCGATCGTTACTTTTCTGGTGGTCGGGGGAATGCTGGTGAGGCCCGCTAACTGGCGGCCCTTCGCGCCGTCCGGCTTTGCCGGAATTGTGACCGGCGGGGCGATCGTTTTCTTTACCTACATCGGATTCGATTCGGTTTCAACCGCCGCCGAGGAGTCGCGCAATCCGCAAAAAGACTTGCCGTTTGGCATCATCATGTCGCTGGTGGTTTGCACTCTGCTCTATGTTGGCGTCGCCCTGGTGCTGCTTGGCATGATGAAGTACACGACCTTCGTCTCTGGAGAAGCCGCCGAAGCGCCCGTCGCCTACGCCATGAAGTATCTCGGCGTGCACCCGCTGTTCCGGTCGGTGATCGTGATCGGAGCGCTAACGGGGATGATCTCCTCGTTGCTGGTATTTCAGTATGGCCAGGCGCGCATCTGGTACGCCATGTCGCGCGATGGTCTTTTGCCGAAGTTGTTTTCCGCCGTGCATCCGAAATATAAGACACCGCACTGGTCTACCTGGATCGCCTGTTTTGCCGTAGGAATCCCCGCCGGGCTGGTGGATATTGGCGACGCCGCCGACCTTGCCAACATCGGAACGCTGTTCGCCTTCGTGCTGGTTTCGCTGGGAGTCATTTTGCTGCGACGCAATCAACCCGAGCGCAAGCGTGCGTTCCGCGTGCCGTTTGTGCCGTGGTTTCCGATGATTTCGGTGGTTCTGTGCGGCGGACTGATGTTAGGGCTGACGCTGATTACCTGGCTGCGGTTTGTGATCTGGCTGGCGCTGGGGCTGGTGATTTATATCTTCTATAGCCGGCATCATAGCGAATTCAAAAAGATCGGGTGATCGGGCCATCGGGTGATCGGGCCATCTAAAAATCTCCAGAGCATTTGATTTCAGATCACCCGATGATCCGATGGTCAGATGACCCGATTGCTCTAAAATCGCTATATGCCCTCGGAGCCGTCCAGTTTCATCCTCTCGCTGCCGAAGGCTGAACTCCATCTGCATCTTGAGGGATCGATCGAGCCGTTCACACTGCTCGAACTGCGGCAGAGGCATGGGATGGATGGGGCTTCGCTTGCCGAGGTGGAGCAACTCTACAACTACGCGGATTTCAAGGGCTTTCTCTCGGCTTTCAAGGATGTGACCGGGCACTTGCGGACTCCGGAGGATTACGAACTGATTACCTATCGGCTGATGGAGCGGCTGAAAGCGCAGAACGTTCTTCATGCCGAGGTTATTGTTTCCGTCGGCGTCTGCCTGTGGCGGAAGGAGGATTTCGCGGCGATTTTCGAGGGGATGGAACGCGGCCGCCAGCGCGGCGAGAAGGATTTCGCTCTATCTCTCGTGTGGATTTTTGATGCCATAAGACAGTTCGGTGCGGAGAAGGCGCAGAGCGTGCTCGATCTTGCTGTCCAGTTTCGCGATCGCAACGTGGTGGCGTTCGGCATTGGCGGTGATGAGAGTGCCGGGCCGCCTGAGTGGTTCGCGGGAGTTTACGCTCGCGCCGCGGAACACGGGCTTCATCTGACGGCGCACGCCGGTGAAAGCGCTGGGCCGGAGTCGATTTGGGGCGCGCTGAATCTCAAGGCGGAACGCATCGGCCACGGCCTGACTGCCGAGAAAGATCCAGAATTGATCGAAGAGCTGGCCGAGCGCCAAATTCCGATCGAAATCTGCGTGACCAGCAATCTGCGGACGGGTTGTTGTGCCGAACTGGCGCAACATCCAGTGCGCCGCTACTTTGATGAGGGACTGATGCTGACGCTCAACAGCGACGATCCCGCCATGTTTCGCACCTCGCTGGCAGCGGAGTACGCACTGGTCCAGGACGCATTCGGCTTCAGCGACGAGCATCTGAGAGAGTTGGCGCGGAATTCCTTTGAGGCATCGTTTCTACCGCCCGAGAAGAAAATCGCTTTCTTGAATCTGCTGGACGCGGCGAGCTTGCGGGCGTAGGGAGCGCTGTTCGTCGTTCGCTTTTCGCTGTTCGCGATTCATACCCAAAGCCAAGAGCCCACATCCAACGACGAACAGCGCTTGTCCGCGAACGACGGTCCGGTATCACACAGACTTGTGGCAGCCGTCACACCTGGGACGGCTCCGTGCTCGCCTATAATGTCTGGCTATGAAACTCGAAGAGAAAATTGCCGAACTGAAAAAGCGAGACGAGATGGCGCTGGAAGGCGGTGGCACACAGCGCCGCGAGCGCCAGCACAAAGAGGGCAAGATGTCGGCCCGCGAGCGCATCGAATTTTTGCTCGACGAGGGTACTTTCGAGGAGACCGACAAGCTGGTCACGCATCGCTGCCACAACTTCGGCATGGAGCAACAGAAGTATTACGGAGACGGTTTTATCACCGGCTACGGACGCGTGGAAGGCCGTCTGGTCTACGTCTTCGCGCAGGATTTCACCGTGTTCGGCGGTTCGCTCTCCGAGGCTAACGCCTTGAAGATCGTCAAGATCATGGATCTGGCGGCCAAGATGGGCGCGCCAGTGATCGGCTTGAACGATTCCGGCGGGGCGCGCATTCAGGAAGGCGTGATGTCGCTGGCCGGCTATGCTGAGATTTTTTTGCGCAACACACTTTATAGCGGAGTGGTACCGCAGATTTCAGCGATCATGGGCCCTTGCGCGGGCGGCGCCGTTTACTCGCCGGCCATCACCGATTTCATTCTGATGGTCGATCAGACTTCTTACATGTTTATTACCGGGCCTGACGTGATCAAGACCGTCACGCATGAAGAAGTGACGAAAGATCAGCTTGGCGGAGCGCACACCCACAACGAAACTTCAGGCGTTGCTCATTTCATGTGCCGCAACGATGCTGAGTGCCTGTCGATGGTGCGCGAGCTTTTGAGCTTTATTCCTTCTAACAATCTGGAAGACCCTCCGCGCAGGGCTTGCACTGATCCGATCGATCGGCTGGACGCGAAGCTGGACACGATCATTCCCGATCAATCGAACATGCCTTATGACATGAAAGACGTGATTCACACGGTCGTGGATGACTCCTACTTTTTCGAAATTCACGAGCACTATGCGAAGAACATCGTGGTGGGGTTTGCGCGCTTCAACGGAAGGCCGGTTGGAATCGTAGCCAATCAACCCGCGATGCTCGCTGGAACGCTGGATATTAACGCGTCGGTGAAGGGCGCGCGTTTCGTGCGTTTTTGCGATTGCTTCAATATTCCGTTGGTCACGTTTGAAGATGTGCCTGGATTTCTACCTGGCACGCAGCAGGAATATGGTGGAATCATCCGGCATGGCGCCAAGTTGCTGTTTGCTTTTGCGGAAGCTACGGTGCCGAAAGTGACAGTCATTACGCGCAAGGCTTACGGCGGAGCGTATTGCGTCATGGCGTCAAAGCATATTCGGACCGATGTGAACTATGCCTGGCCGAGCGCCGAGATTGCGGTGATGGGGCCGGAAGGCGCAGTGGATATCGTCTACAAGCACGAACTGGATCACGCGGAGAACCGCGAAGCCGCTCGCCAGCAGAAGATCGAAGAATTCCGCGACAAACTGGCCAATCCGTACGTAGCGGCCGATCGCGGATTTGTCGATGCTGTGATTCAGCCTCGTGAGACTCGCAAGAAGGTCATTCAGGCGCTGGAGATGCTGGAGACAAAGCGCGACAAAAACCCGCCTAAGAAGCATGGGAATATTCCGCTGTAGATAGTCGTCAGTTGTCAGTTGTCAGTACAACCCTAACCCTAGATCCGCTCTCGATTGCCGCGCGGCATTCAGCACGCTGGCGATTACCATGATCGGCACAGCGTGGCTGCCGGCGCGGCGCACCGCATCGATTGAGCCGATGGAGGCTCTGCGATGCGAGTAGTTAGTTGAGTCTTCCGCGGGGCTTCTCAAAAGTGGAGTGGTCCTTGGATGGCCAGTAGAAGTCGAGATCGTCGAACTTAAGATTCGTCGGGTTGGTCAGGGCAAGGGGTTGGGAGCGCCAGCGATTCGCCACGACCACATCAGGAACGACGTAGAAGTCAAATCAATGCCCGGTTCGGTCGTGCTATAGGACTGAACATTGTCCCTGTAAACGGCTTCTTTCGAACGGTTATATTTCCCATCATTTCCGTTGAAGATCTTAAAGGTATCTACTCCATTCTTCGGGCACAGATTCATTCCGGGAAGAGTTCCGGAAGTCGCCGCGTTCGCGGGACCCTCGGCAGACGCGCCCCACAATATCGGTGTGCCGCCCGAGGTTCCATTGAGGGCTCCCGCCAGGTTTGCCACCTGGTGCTGTATGCAGTTGGGGAAAGTGCTGCCATCGCCAACAATGAAGGATGAGCCCCAGGAGTTAGCGCCCAAAATGTTGGCGAGCCACGTCTGCGAGTAAGCGTTGTAGCTGGCGGTATTGGTGAGGTAATAGAGTTCGCTCGCCATCACCGAGAGGCCAGCGCCATGCGAGGTGGTGTCGCCATTCTCCCATGGAACACCAAAGCCCCACGTGTCGGTTTGGGACTGAGTGATGGCCACGTTAAGCTGGTCTTCGAGTGCGGTAAGCATTGTCGCTTGATTCACGGCCAGGCCGCCCGGATTGCCCGCCAATCCCAGGGCTCTATAGAGCTCGAAGTGCGCGAGGCCGCTGACGTCATAAAGGTTCAGAGTATCTTCGTTGCCGGTGTCGTAGATCTTGCTGATGTAGTTGCTTGCATACTGGGCGGCGTCGGTGAGGTAGGTGAGAGGATCGGTGACCGGCAGCCTTGGCGGCAGGTTTCCGCCCGCAGACTGCAACGCAATGTAGAGCTCGGTGGCGCCCAGCTCCATATCGTCATCCCATACCGTTTCGGGATAGCCATCAAACGGCATGATGGTCAGCAAGCATCCCGAGGTGCACGTGCCGTCGCCGACGGATCGCGCGGGGTCCGCGAAAGAAGTGTCGGCGAGCGCGAATATATCCTCGGCATAGAGGAGGGCCTGGTCCGCCGTAGTCGGATTTGTGGTGCGGTAAAGCTGATAATATTCGGCGAACGCTGCCGCCATGCGGCCAGCAAAGTTTGGGCTGATCTCGGATCCGGCTGACGCCGCAATGAATACTGGACGGAAGCAGATGTAGAAGTAGTCCGCGGTGCAGCCTTCATAGTCGTCGGCGGCCTGAGGCAGCGTCCAGATGTCGTACTCGGTTTCGAGATGGGGAAAGTGTGCCCAGTCCTGACTGTCGTCGACCTGGTAGTAGAGTGTCTTGCTGCTGTCATCCCACATCTCCATGAGCCAGTTGAAACCGAACTGAGCTTCGGCCGAGAAATCGGACGACGCGGGCGCGCCGGAAGCGTTTCCGGCGTAAGAGACCGATGCCGGCGGAGCGGGTGGGTTGGACGGCGCTCCCGGACCCATCTGATTCGGGAAATCGCGAATTCCAATCTCCATGAGCGCCACGGTATAGCTTATCGTCTCGACATATTTCATGTAGTCACCGGCGTCCCACCAGCCTCCGGCCCCATCGATAATGGCCCCAGTGGATGTGAGCGGCGTTCCCTTGGTGGTGATCAGATCCTTGCTATTCAGGGGAGGCGTGTCGTAAACCGTGGCGTTCTCGTCGTTGAGATGTCCGGGTGCGGAGCGCAAGGCGTTGGGGATATAGTTCGGGCCATCCCGGTCGGTCTCGTAGAACCACAAGGTATTCAGAAGCAGACCGGAGTAGAGCACCTCCGGAGTGTCCACTGCAAACTCCGGTGATGTAGCCGGTACGGGGCCTTGTACCGAAATCGTGTAAATGTCGCCTGCGGGGACGGTAAAGCTGAGAGAATACACGTCATAAACAAGTGTCTTGTTACTCCAGGTGCCAAGCAACGCGCCGATTGGGCCCGAATAGACTATCTGCCCCTGGGAATTGATGACGTTAAAAGTCGCCCCGGCTTCCGAGGCTGTGGACATAAGATAAGCCTGAAATGGCGGATTGGCAGCCTCGTAGCCGGCCTGGTTGACGCGCACATAGGCCGACGAAGCGGCGGTTGCTGAAGCACAGGCAAGGCACAGGCAAGCAGCAATGGCGATGGCGGCAAACCGCAGGTGATCAGAAATAGCGGGGAGTTTGCCGGTCAGCGACATGTTCCACCTAGGGTGCAATGAGCACGCGCGAAATGTTGGTGGGCCCGCCTGGATTCGAACCAGGAACCAACAGATTATGAGTCTGCTGCTCTAACCGTTGAGCTACGGGCCCGGAGTTTTCACGCAGCCCCTGGGGGCCATCGATTAGAGGTTCGGCATCGCTGAAGCCATGCCCTGACACGAAACCAATCCGATACTTCCGCGGCCAGTCTAGTGTACGCCGGGCGGCGCGGATGACGCAGGCGGCGCTGCAGGAGCGGCGCCCGCTGCCGAGCTGCTGTTGACCAAGTCCTTCAATTCCTTGCTGGGCTTGAAGAACGGTATCTTCTTTGCCGGAACTTCCACGCGGTCGCCGGTTTTCGGGTTGCGGCCCACGCGCGGCTTGCGCTGGCGCGTGCGGAAACTGCCAAAACCACGGATTTCAATTTTGTCGCCGACTCGCAGCGAACGCACCACGCTGTCAAAGATCGTATCCACAATCACTTCGCTGTCTTTGCGGGTCAGTTCCGCCAGCCGGGAAACTTCTTCGATCAGGTCAGCTTTCGTCATAAGCCTCTATGCTCCCTTTGGGGCCGGTTTCCTTATAGGATTGCCTTGCCCGGGGGTCGTGCGCCCCGACGCTGCACCGCGCCTGCCTATAACCTTCTCAAATTTAAGGGGTTCTGCGCAAGTGCAGTTCTCAGTTCCCGGTTCTCCGTTCTCAGTAACGGCAACAGCCTGTTTGTACTGAGAACTGAGAACCGGGAACTGAGAACGCTCTACTTCCAAAGATAGTAGAAGCCAACCTGCTGCTCGAGAAGTTTTTCGCGCGACGGCAAGTAATCGGAAACGTCGCCGAATAACAAATCCAGACCTGACCGCTTTTGCTTCGGCGGATAGACCAGCGTCGGTTCACCGGAGATATTTACCGCCCGGGCCGTATCCTTCACCGCGCCTTCAAAATCCGTGATCTGATCGACCAGTTTCAGGTCGGCCGCCTGTTGTCCGGTCCAGACTTTTCCGTTGGCGATGGCGCGGATGTCGGCTTCGGTCACATGTCTGCCGTCGGCCACAGCTTGGATAAACTGCGTATGCATGTTGTCGATCAAGCCCTGCATGTATTCGCGTTCCGCGGGAGTCATTTCGCGGGTTGGGCTGCCCGTATCCTTGAATTCTCCCGCCTTCATGGTGATCGGGTTGAGCTTCGCCCAGCGCAGAAGATCGCCATAGTTCAGCCACTCGGCAATCACGCCGATCGATCCCACAATGCTGCCTTTGTCAGCGTAGATTTTGTTGGTAGCCGAGGAAACGTAATACGCGCCGCTCGCGCCCACGGTCTCGATCGAAGCGACAATGCGCTTTTTCTTTTCGTCGCGAATGCGTTTGACCTCGCGGTAAATCTCCTCCGACGCAGCCACGCCGCCGCCGGGCGAATTGACATGAATGACGATCGCCTTGATGGAATCGTCATCGGCAAATTTTTTGAGCTGGGGAACGATTTGCTTGGGAGAGAAGATTACTCCATTGAGCTCAACCACGCCAATCTTGGGACCGAAGCCGGTAAAGGCTTCTTCATCCTGATTCCCAAAACTGAGGTAGACCAGCGTAAACACTCCGACGACGAACAGCAAAAACAGCCCGCCGCCCGCCAGAACCCATATCCAAATCCGTGAACGCCCTTCCGCCATAATTAGAAGAGTGTAGCACCGGGGCACCTGCCGCCACGAACGTCATCTAACCAGGGCACGGGGAGCGCGCAGAGTTTTTCGGGATTGCGTCCCCCTGTGCCTAGTGACTTTCTCCGCGCACTCAGGCGCCCTCTGCGGTAAGTCCCAGTTTTCGCTAGAATTTAAGTTGGCAGGTTTTCCAAGGATTAACCACGATGAGATTTTTGCGTACTCTTATTTTCGCCGTGATTCTGGCGTCGGCCTTCTTCTACTTCACTACCTACCGCAACGGAAGTCTTCATCCCGCCAGCTGGATCAGCCATCCTCAGCACGCGGAAATCATCGAAGCTGCCGGCGGCGAATCACTGGATGCGGAAGAGCAGAACAACATCAGCGTTTACCGCAAGAACATCGCGTCGGTAGTCAACATCACCTCGCACGTCATGACCTTCAACCTCTTTTACGGAGCGGTGCCACAGGAAGGCCAGGGCTCCGGTTTTGTGATCGACAAAGAAGGACACATCCTCACCAACTATCACGTCATTGCCGAAGCGCGCCAGATTGAAGTCACGCTGCACGACCACAAGAAATATAAGGCCACGGTTGTCGGCACCGACAAGTCGCATGATTTGGCCATCGTTCAGATCAAAGCTCCCAATTTGCAGCCGATGACGCTCGGCGACTCGGCCAATCTGCAAGTGGGCCAGAAAGTTTACGCGATCGGCAATCCCTTTGCCCTCGCCGGAACCCTCACCCAGGGCATCGTCAGTTCGATCCGCCAGGTGCAGGAGCCGGACGGCCTGGAAATCGAAGAAGCGATTCAGACCGACGCCGCCATCAACCCCGGCAACTCCGGAGGCCCGCTGCTCAACCGCCACGGCGAAGTCATTGGCATCAACACGATGATCGCCTCGAATGGTGCCGCACAGAGCTCCGGCATCGGCTTCGCCATCCCCATCAACACCGCCAAGGCCGTGCTTAACGATCTGCTCACCCTCGGACGCGTGCGCCGACCCGCGCTCAGCGTTCGCACCATTCCCGTCGACGCCGAAATTGCCGACGAGCTCGGTTTGGCCGCCGGCTACGGACTGCTCATCGTCCAAGCCGTCCCCGGAGGCGCCGCCGACCGCGCCGGACTGCGCGGCGGCACCGAACGCGCTTACCTCGGGAACACTCCCATCATGCTCGGCGGGGACTTGATCGTAGCCATCGACGGAGAAAAAATCGAAAGCCAGCAAATCCTGGCCCGGATCATGAACAAGCACCGCGCCGGCGACACAGTGAAAGTAACCATCTTCCGCGGAAAGAAACAGCTGGAAGTGCCGGTGGTGCTGGGCGAAGCCAGAGACCAAGTGTAGTTGCTCCTGTGGCGCGGGCGCCCCCGCCCGCGCGCCCTTGCTCTTTGCCGAGACTGTAACGGAAAATCTCTTGCAATCCCCCCTTGCTATATAGCATGATATATAGCAAGGGAAATCGCGATGTCTGCAAAATCCAAAGCAAAAGTCTTCTATAGCGGCAGGAGTCAAGCGGTAAGAATTCCAGCCGAGTTCCGCTTCACCAAAGACGAAGTCTACATCCGTCGCGACCCACAGAGTGGAGATCTGATTCTTTCGGAGTCTCCCACAAAGACCTGGAAAGAAGTTTTTAAGGCTCTCGATGACGCCAAGTTCCCTGACGATTTCCTGGAAGGTCGAGATCAGAGACCGCCGCAAAAACGCGACGATTTATGACTCGGCTTTGGATGCTCGATACCAACACCGTGAGCTACATTGTTCGGGGAAAGTCGCCAGCGGCAAGAGCCAAACTGCACAAACTTCAGGGCGATGAAATCGGATGCCTTTCGGTGATTACCGAAGCCGAACTTCGTTACGGTGCATCCAAGCAGGCCCCCGGATCGGCGCGGCTAGCCGCACTGAATGTTCTGTTCGACAAGCTACGCATTCTGCCCTGGGGCAGCGCGGAGGCTCTTGTCTATGGGGACGTGCGGGCCAAACTAGAACGCGCCGGAAAAGTCCTCGGCAATCTGGATATGCTCATCGCAGCCCACGCCATCAGCGCAAACGCAACCCTGGTCACAAGGGATAAGGCGTTTGCTCAGGTGGAGGATCTGCGTCCGCCCGTGAACTGGGCGATTGATTTATAGGCTCGTACTTGAGATGGGATATGAACCCGCATGAGCAAGCATTCGCAGAGTCTTTTGTGCAACGCGATCGCTTGGAACGCATTTTGCTCTGTCTCTCCAATCGCAAGAAACGCCGCAAGTTTGTTCGCGAGCTTGCTCATCACGGAACCTACTTCCTTGCTCCCGAATGCCTTCGCAGCATAAAACCAAGTCAACAAAACCCAGAATCGATCTTTGCGATCCTTCGTGGTCTCGGTGCTCCCGATACTTGCCACCTCATTTCTGAAGACACAAATCTCGACGGCAAGGAAAAAGAGCTGCTGCAAGCTCTGAAGGAAGTTGTCGGCGGTGGTATGGGAACCGTGATCTCATGCCTCCCCGGACGACTAGGATATTTCGAGGGCGAGGTGAGAGAGCGCTACCTTCTCCAAAAGTAAACGGTGAGTTCTCACGCGGACTGTCGTATCCTGTTCCCCAGCCTATGACCGCCGTCCTCTAACCCGCCCTCCGCAATCCACGGCGACACCGCGCCCAAAGTGTGTGCGCGCTCGCTACGCGTCCTCCAAACATACGTCCAAGCCACGAAAGGATTACCGCAATGCAATTCGTAGATCGGGCTCTCGCCCGCCGTTTTGAATCCGCGGAAGAAATGCCGCAAGTCCATCATGCTCATGCCGACCAGAAGATGCGTCCGCACATCGGCTCCGCCGTCGACCCCATAGCCGGAGGCCACATGATCTTCGCCGGCCTCGGCTCGCCCATCGGACGCGCCGTCGGTATGGGCTTCGACCGCGCTGTCACCGAAGCCGACTTCGAGCAACTGGAAAATTTCTACTTCTCGCGCCAAGCTCCCTCACAGCTTGACTACTGTCCCCTTACCGACATCAGCCTGCTCGAAATTGCCAGGAAGCGCGGCTACGGAATTGTAGAACTCAACAACGTCCTTGCCCGCAGACTTGATGCCGCTGAATCGTTCCCGCCCGATCCCGCTGGCTTCACCATCCGCCCGGGCAAATGTGAAGAAGCGCTCGCATTCAGCACGATCGTCCGCCAAAGCTTCTATCCCGACAGCGGCGAACCGCCGGGCTTCGACGAGACGATGGCTCCCTTGTTCGCGTTCCCCGGAGCAATCACCTTCGTTGCCGAAGCAAATGAAGCCGAAGCTGCTTCTGCCGAGAATGGCAAGCTCGTAGCCACCGGCGCCGGCCTCATCGTTCCCGAGCACAAAATCGTCGCGCTCTTCGGAGCCGGCACGCTCCAGCCCTATCGAAGCCGCGGCCTCCAAACCGCCATCCTGCAAAGAAGGCTGGGGGTCGCAGCGCGAGCGGGCTGCGAGTACGCCGTCATTGTCACGCAAGGCGGTACAACCTCGATGCGTAACGCCGAGCGCTTGGGCTTCTCGTTGGCATATAGCAAAGCGACGCTGATCAAGGATCCCCCCTCTACATGAGCAAGGTAGTGCGCGATGAGCTATCCGGTGGAGCGACGGGCGTCCTCGCCCGTCGTGTCCGCAGGACACCAGCCAAGCGTCCCGCGTTATCATGTCCCGATGCCCGACGTCGATTGGATCCGCAAACTCTGTCTCTCCTTCCCCGATGCAACCGAGGACATGCCGTGGGGTGACGATTTGTGCTTCAAAGTCAGAGGCAAAATCTTTACCGGCGTAGTCCTCGCGGACGGCCGTTTCCCGCGCATCACGCTGAAATGCGCCCCAGAAACATTCCACGAACTGCTAGAGGTCGAAGGCATTTCCCCCGCGCCCTACGTCGGACGCTACAAGTGGGCGATGCTAGCCAACTCCAGCGTTCTCTCCGAAGCCGAACTAGAAGCTCTCATTCGCCAGTCATACGATTTGGTAGCGGCCAAAGCGCCGAAGAAGAAAGCCGCGCGCAAGAAAGCCCCACGCAAACGCCGCGCAAAGTGAGTGGGTTCCCCTGTGCCCCCTGTGGTTAAGCCTGGCTTTTCTCGGCGTCCTCTGCGTCTCGGCGGTGAACGGGTTTGACGCGCCTCAACCCGCTAGGCTAGCCTCGTAGTTCGCCCAATCCATGCGCATTCAACGTAGTTTTCTGATCGTCTGCGGCTGGTGCGTTCTCGTCGCCGCCACCGTCTCAGCCGCGCCGGCAAGGCCCACGCAAGCTCCGCACGCCATGGTCGCCAGCATCCACGAACTCGCCTCGCGCGCCGGGGTCGAGATGCTGCGTGCTGGAGGCAATGCCGTCGATGCCGCGGTTGCCACCGGTTTCGCCCTCGCCGTCGTCTACCCCGAAGCCGGAAATCTCGGCGGAGGCGGATTTCTGCTCCTGCGCAATGCCAACGGCAAAGTTCATTTCATCGACTTCCGCGAAAAAGCTCCGGCCGCGGCCACCGAAAATATGTATCTAGACGCCGGCGGCAACGTCATCCCGGAGTCCAGCAAAGACTCCAGCGTCGTCGGATACAGGTCCATCGGTGTCCCCGGCACCGTCGCAGGTCTCATCTACGCGGAAAAACAATACGGCAAGCTGTCGATAGAAAAAGCAATGGCTCCCGCCATCAAGCTTGCCCGCGAGGGCTTTCGCCTCGCTTCCCAAGACACGCAAGATTTGAAAGACGATCAATACCTTGCCCAGTTTCCCGAATCCAAGCGCATTTTCCTGCGCGATGGAAACTACTATCAGCCCGGCGATCTGTTCAAGCAGCCCGAACTCGCCCACACCCTCGAACGCCTAGCCAAAGATCCCGACACCTTCTACCATGGCGCCATGGCCCGCGAACTGGCCGCGGCCATCCAAAAAGGCGGAGGCCTGGTTACCGCGAAAGATCTAGCCGACTACGAAATCAAAGAGCGCGAGCCCATTCGCGGCTCTTATCGTGGCTACGACATCATCAGCGCTCCGCCGCCATCTTCCGGAGGAGTCGCGCTCATCGAGATCCTCAATATTCTCGAAGGTTTTGACCTTGCGAAGCTCGGCAATCATTCGCCCGAGGCCATTCACCTTGAAGCCGAAGCCTTCCGCCGCGCCTTCTACGATCGCGCCGACTTTATGGGCGATCCCGACTTCGCCAAAATTCCCGTCGCGCAGCTCATCGACAAAAAGTACGCAGCGGTGTGGCGCGACTCCATCGACCTCAACCACGCCAGCGTAAGCAAGGACTTGAAACGCCCGTCGTTCAATGAACTGGAACGCGTCGCCCAGTCGCGCCCGGCCGCGATTCGCGAACCGCAAAATACGACTCATTATTCCGTAGTCGACGCCGAAGGCAACGCGGTGTCTGTGACCACCACGCTCAACGACTCCTTCGGCTCGCGTGTCACCGCCGAGGGCCTGGGTTTTCTGCTCAACGACGAAATGGACGACTTCGCCGCCAAACAAGGCGTTCCCAACACCTATGGGCTCATCCAAGGCCCGGCCAACGCCATCGGCCCCGGCAAGCGCCCGCTCTCCGCCATGACGCCGACCATCGTGGTCAAAGACGGCAAACTTTTTCTGGTTCTCGGCTCCCCCGGCGGTCCCACCATCATCACCACGGTCGCCAACATCCTGATTAGCGTCGTAGATTTCTCCCTCAACATTCAAGAGGCCGTCAACGCGCCCCGGTTTCATCAGCAGTGGCTCCCCGATGAGATTGTCGTCGAAGACGGCCTCTCTCCCGCTACAATGAATGTTCTGCAGTCCAAGGGACACAAGCTGAAGGTCGACCCTCTTTGGGGAGACGGCGAGTGCATCATGATTGACCCCAAAACCGGCGAGCGCCTCGGCGCCAGCGACAAACGAAACAACGGGAAGGCGGTAGGTTACTGATGCTGAGGGCGGTATCGACATACGTTTATGTGAAAGAACGGCTCCATCCGGGCTTGCTCGACGAACTGGTCAAAGCGGGAGCGCAGTCCATCGAAATCTTCGCCGCCCGCCAGCACTTCGACTATGCCAATCGCAAGCAGCATGTCCGCGAAATTGCCGACTGGTTCAAGGCCACCGGCATTCCGCTGAACTCAGTCCATGCGCCTTTGTATTCCGATTACGAGTGGGGACGCACGGGCTCGCCGCCGGTCAACATCGCCTCCACCGACCGCGCCGGCCGCGTCGATGCCATGGACGAGATCAAACGCGCGCTCGAAATTGCCGAGCACATTCCCTTTCGCTTTCTGATTCAGCACATCGGCAATCCCAACGACGCCTTTGATGAAAAGAAATTCGAGGCGGCCATGACTTCCGTAGAACACTTGCGCGCCTTCGCCAAGCCGCTAGGGGTTAGAGTGCTGGTAGAAAATATTCCCAATGAGTTGTCCACGCCCGATCGCCTGGTGGAGTTCATCAAGACCATGCATTTCGACGATATCGGTGTGTGCTTCGACTGCGGCCACGCGCACATGATGGAAGGCATTCCCGAAGGTTTCGCGATCCTGAAGAACCACATCTGCTCGACCCACGTGCACGACAACAAGAAAGACAAAGACTCGCACCTCTGGCCGGGCAAGGGATCGATCGACTGGAAACAGACCATGGAATTGCTGCGCACCGCCCCGCAAAAGCCGCCACTGCTGCTGGAAATCGACGGCACCGACGACAAAACCCCCAGCGGAGAAGTGACCACAACCTTCAAAAGGCTGGAAGAGTCGTAAGAGCAAGTCCGAAGTTAGAAGTCAAATTGCAGAAGTGAATCCCCCTAACCGCGTCGGCTTTACGTCTGCAATTTGACTTCTAACTTTTGACTTCCCCAACTCGCGTAGCGTAAGCATTCAGAACCTTATGCCCACACCCATCAGCACGATTGCAGAAATAGGCAAGCACGAAGGCCAGTCCGTAACTATCCGCGGATGGCTCTACAACCTGCGCGAAAGCGGCAAGCTCCTTTTCCCCCAATTTCGCGACGGCTCCGGAGTAATCCAGGGCGTAGTCCCCAAAAACGCCGTCCCGCCCGAAGTTTTCGATGCCATCAAGGGCCTAACTCAAGAATCGAGCGTCATAGTAGAAGGCAAAGTTCGCGCCGATAAGCGCGCCCCCGGCGGCTACGAACTCGATGTCTCGAATGTCCAGGTCGTGCAGCGCGTGCCCGAATCGACTCCGTATCCCATCACTCCCAAAGAACACGGCGTCGATTACCTCATGGAGCATCGCCATCTCTGGGTGCGCTCGCAGCGCCAGGCGTCCATTCTGCGAGTGCGCGCTGAAATTATTCGCGCCGCCCGCGACTTCTTCGACAGCAACGGATTCACCCTCACCGATCCACCCATCCTAACGCCCGCCGCCTGCGAGGGCACGTCGACACTATTCCCGGTCGACTACTTCGAGGAGCAGGCCTACCTGACGCAATCCGGCCAGCTCTACATCGAAGCCACAGCCATGGCGCTAGGCAAGGTCTACTCCTTCGGCCCAACCTTCCGCGCCGAGAAATCGAAAACACGCCGCCATCTCACCGAATTCTGGATGGTCGAACCCGAAGTAGCCTACGGCACGCTAGACGACATTATGGAACTAGCCGAAGGCCTGCTGACTTTCCTGGTGAAGCGATGTCTAGAGCGCCGCCGCGTCGACCTGACAACCATAGGCCGCGATCTAACCAAGCTCGAACAAATCGATAAACCTTTCCCGCGCATCACCTACGACGAAGCCGTCACCAAGTTGCAGGAAGGCCACGCCCAGGGCAAGCTGGAAAATAAATTCGAGTGGGGAGGAGACCTGGGCTCGCCCGACGAAACCTATCTCTCCTCGCTCTACGACCGCCCTGTAATGGTCCATCGCTACCCGGCCACAGTAAAAGCGTTCTACATGGAACCCGATCCCCAGCGCCCCGAACTGGCTCTCTGCGTCGACGTGTTAGCGCCCGAAGGCTACGGCGAAATCATCGGAGGATCGCAGCGCATGGCCTCGCATGACCTGTTGCTCCAGCGCATCCATGAGCACAATCTGCCCGAAGAAGCCTTCAAGTGGTATCTTGATCTCCGTAAATACGGCAGCGTTCCCCACTCCGGTTTTGGCATGGGCATCGAGCGCGCCGTAGCCTGGATCTGCGGCCTGGAACATGTAAGGGAGACGATCCCGTTCCCGAGGATGTTGCATCGGCTTTACCCGTAACGGCGAAGAGATGTTCGAGAGGGGGATGTCTCCCGCTTGCATCCTCGGCGCTCTCCCTGCCTCGGAGGTAAAAGGGTCGCCCCCCACTTTGTGCTTGCACTTTCTGCCTGCATTGCCTACAATAAATGCATGCAATACACCATTCGAGACATCCCCGATCCTCTCGACAAGGCTCTGCGGCAGGCTGCCCGCCAAAAGGGCAAGAGCCTGAACGAAGTCGCGATCGAAACCCTGGCTCGCGGCGCTGGCATCTCCGGAAACCGCGGCCGCCAGCGCGATCTCGCCGACATCGCCGGCACCTGGCGCAAAGATCCCGCTTTCGATTCCGCGCTTGCCGCTCAGGACACCGTCGATGAAGAGATGTGGCGGTGAAGCTGGCTCTCGATACCAACCGCTATACCGACCTATGCCGCGGCAATGCATCCGTTGTCGAAACCGTCGAACACGCCGACGAAGTCTGGCTGCCGTTCATCGTGCTCGGAGAATTGCGCGCCGGATTTGCTGTGGGCAGCCAGGGACCGCGCAACGAAGCCGTACTGCGCCGTTTTTTCCTGAAACCCGGTGTCGGTGTCCTCTTTGCCGACGAGCAGACCACCCATCACTACGCCGCCGTTTACCGGCAACTGCGCAAGCAAGGCACTCCCATCCCAACAAATGATATGTGGATCGCGGCCCTCGTCCTGCAACATTCGCTTGTCCTGCTCGCCCGTGACGCGCATTTTGATGCCCTTCCTCAGCTCACGCGCCTTTAGGCAACGGCGACTCGTTCAAGCCGGTCAAGCTCACATTTAGCTTGCGTGTGAATCTCAGCCATGGCGTTCTTATCGACCTCCCTTTCTCAATCGCGCTTCGTTTGAGTGGAACATTTGCCGCTGACCGAATAAGCTCTTCTTACCGACTCGGTGGTAAAACTATATATTCATGGCTCTCCGAACCACGACGTTCAGCAGCATCACTCCGCGCCAAATCCGCGTCATTGGCGTCCCTCTCGACCTAGGCCAATCCCGCCGCGGCGTTGACATGGGTCCATCGGCGGTCCGAGTTGCCGGACTCGAAGCCCGCCTCGAAGCCATCGGCCACATTGTCGAAGACGCCGGCAACATCGCCGTCGCCATCCCCGAGCAAAAGAAAGAAGGCGCGGCTCACGCCAAGTACCTCAAGGAAATCACCGCCACCTGCACCAAAAGCGCCGAATTGGTGTTGAAGACGCTCGAAGCCGGAAAGGTTCCTCTCATTCTCGGAGGCGATCATTCTGTAGCCGCCGGCACGGTCTCAGGAGTCGCCGAATTCTACCGGCGCAAGAACCAGAAGATCGGCCTCCTCTGGATCGACGCCCACACCGACATGAATACGCCCGATTCATCTCCCAGCGGCAACGTGCATGGCATGCCGCTGGCGGCGCTGATGGGCCTGCCTCCCCATGAACTGGGCAACATCTACGACTTCTCGCCGAAAGTGTCACCGGAAAATTGCGTGCTGGTGGGCATTCGCGACGTCGACAACTTTGAAAAAGAAAACATTCGCAAATCCGGAGTCGAAGTCTTCACCATGCGCGATATCGACGAACGCGGCATGCGCAACGTGATGGAAGAAGCGCTCCGCATGGCCGGACACGGCACTGCCGGCTATCACGTTTCGCTCGACATGGATTGGATCGATCCCGAAGACGCCCCCGGCGTAGGCACTCCGGTGTGGGGCGGAGCGACCTATCGCGAAGCGCATCTCGCCATGGAAATCATCGCCGACCATGGACGCATGTTGAGCTTCGAAATTGTGGAAGTGAATCCGGTAATCGACGAGCACAACCAGACCGCCGATTTAGCCGTAGAGCTGGCGCTTTCTGCCTTCGGCAAGAAGATACTTTAGAAACTGTGGGTGCCCCATCCTTGCGCGTTTTTTGCGCAAGGGTGGGATTCCACGGAAGCGTCCACCTAGGCTTTTTGGCAGCCTGCTAGCATTACTCAGAAACTCTTTTGAAGGACCCTGATTTGTGAAGTTGGTCTCATGGCCGAAGCGAAAAATTCCGAAAGCATTGAAGACCTCGCAGAGTGGGCCTACACCACTCTGCCGCAGAAGATCAGGGATTTGCCCGACTTCCCCGGCATTCAAGTGGCGGAAGAGCCGCCCGACGACGTGTTGAAGAAAATGAACTGGCCTCCGGGAACCGAGATGCTGGGATGCTACAGCGGCATCTATCGCACGCAACAGTCGGTCAACCAATTAAGGATGGCTCCCGACTTGATATTTATTTTCCGTGGCCCAATTCTGCGCTGCTCAAAAGGAGATTTGCGATCCGAAGTGAAACGAGTAGTTTGGCACGAGGTTGCCCACTGGCTCGGCCACGATGAGGCGCAAGTGAAGGATTTGGGTTTATAAGCGGGTGACGCGCCTTTTGCGACGTTAGGATGGGGATTTTGACTGTCCATCGAGCCAATCCCCAGGCAGCGATAGGCCCGCTGCCCTAAGCCGCCCAATTCTCAACGACCAACCGGGAGACCCGCCCAAACTCCCGCGTGTTGTTGGTCACCAGCGTCAAGCCGAGGCTGCGCGCGTGGGCGGCGATGAACAGATCGTTCGCTCCGATCATGCTGCCCTGCCTTCTTAGGTCCGCGCGTATGCGGGCATAGTGCAGAGATGCTTCGTCCGGAAAATCCAGGATCTGCATGTAATTGAGAAAGCCGCTTAGTGCCGCCGCATCCCGCCGTCGCCCCGGAGACACCTCGACTCCGAACAAGAGTTCCGATTTCGTAATGACCGAGATGCATACATCGCTGACCGCAACCGTACTCAGGCGCTTGAGCACCGCGTCATTCGAGCGCTTCATGATGTACGAACAGATGTCTGTGTCCAGCATGTAGCGCGGCATTACGGCTCGCGTTCCTGCACCGGAAGGTCTTCGACATCTTCCATGAAATGTGCCGAGGCAACCGGGCCCTCGGCCAGGTAGGACGTCCAATCAAACGGCCGCGGAGAGAGCACCACTTCGCTTCCTTCTTTGCGTATAAACACTTCCTGCGTGCTGAACTGAAACTCCTTAGGCAAGCGCACCGCCTGACTGCGATTGTTCATGAAGATTTTTGCTTTGCGTTGCATGCGCCCTCCAGGCGACGCCCATGGCATATACACATGTATATGCCATGCTACCCTTTATCGGTCGGCCTGCGCAAGTCCTTGGCGAATCAAATCTCGAACCGTCGCCGCAGTCCTACGGAGTAATTTTGAACACTACGCCGCAGCCCTGGTCGTCCGTGCATCCACTGTTCCCGCCTAGCGGAGCTGTGCCATAGAGGTTGCCGGCGCTGTCCAGAATCAGGCTCCCAGACGGCTGACTTCCGTCGGCGCCGTTGAAACTCCAAAGCACCTTCTCCTGGTACGCGTGGCGGCCTTTGCCCACTGGCGCGACCAGTTCGAAAACCGTTCCGTCGTTCGACGGACCACCGCCAGCCGTGGTGCCGTAAATATTGCCGGCCGCATCGAACACAATTCCAGCGTAAGGCGCGCTGCCATCTTGTACGCCGCCCTTAAAGGCGTAGAGAACTTCCTGTGTCCATTTTCCATTCTTTCCCGGACTCAGCTTGTAGACCGTTCCATTATTGCTGGCGCCGCCAGAGGAGGTCGTACCATACACGTTTCCGGATTTGTCGAGCACTGGAATTCCTTCCGCATAGTATCTCTTTTGAAAGGAGTGGAGCATGGTCGAATTCCAACCGCCGTGGCCGTTCGGGGAGAGCTCGAATACTGTCTGCGGCTCGAAGCCTCCGGAAGAAACTCCGAAGATGTTTCCGGCGGAATCCATCGTCAACCCACCGCCGCCGAAGTTGGCAACGGCATCCTCATTGTCGTAGATCACTTTCTCCGTCCAGCTGCCGCCGGACTGGCTCAATTCGAAAACGCCTTCGGTGATGGCATGGCCCGACTGGTAGACGTTGTCGGTGCCATAAAGATTGCCTGCGGGATCCATGATCAGACCGTTGAAGGGATAGACGCCGCCGGCCCCGCTGGCAAAGTCGTACAGGACGGTTTCGTTCCAGATTTTTCCCGCAGGGCTCAGTTCGAAGACGACGCCGAAGCCATTGGCGCCGCCTTCGGCGGCGGTTCCGTAAAGATTGCCCTGGCCGTCGAAGATGACGGGAGAAGCCAACGGATAAGCTCCGTCAGCTCCGCGGGTGAAGGCGTGAAGGACGGTCTCATTCCAGCCGCCGCTGCCATTCGGCGAAAGCTCGAAAACGGTTCCATATCCCAAACCGCCGACGGTGGTGGTCCCGTAGAAATTGCTCGCACCGTCAGCGGAGAGGCGCGCGAAGGGCTGGCCGCCATCGCTCGCTCCAGTGAAGGCGTAAAGCACGGTCTCGGTTTGCGCAGCGGCTAGGCTTGCGGCCGTCAATATCAGTAGAAGCGCGCAGAGCAGAGCCAGTGTCAGGAATTTGTGCGCCATCCGCTTCGTCCTCCCGTTTCATATTAGCGCGCCCGCGTCGGAGGCGCTGATACTACGGCGTCACTTCGAACACGACTCCGTTGTCGTACTCCCCGCCCATGTAGGTTGTGCCATGGAGGTTGCCGGCGGCGTCGCGAATCAGGCTGGCAATCGGGAAGAGCCCGTTCTTTCCGTTGAAACTCACCAGAGCCTGCTCTTTGTAGTTGCCTTTACCAACAGGGGCCACGAGCTCGAAGATCGTGCCCTGGCTGGTCTTGTGGTCGCCACCGTAGGACGTCGCGCCGTAGATGTTGCCGGCGGGATCGAGCACCACCCCACCATAGGGATCGTTGCCTTCTTGCGGGTTTTCGGCGTCAAAGGAGTGGAGAATCCTAAACGTCCATTTCCCCGGCTTGGCGGGAGTCAGCTTGTAGACCGTTCCGGCGCTCTTAGCGCCGCCATACGCCGTCGTTCCGTATAGATTTCCGGCTTGGTCGAGCACGAGAGTGCCCTCGGGATCCATATTCGTTTGGTCAAAGGTGTGGATCACGGCCGGATTCCAACCGCCGTTGCCGTTCGGTGACAGCTCAAATACCATCTCCCCAGCGCGGGTCGAACCCCCGATGCTGAAGATGTTCCCAGCGCCGTCCATCGTCAACCCGGCGGCATCGGTGTAGGTATCGTAGATTACTTGCTCGGTCCAGCCGCCACCGGAGGGGCTCAGCTCGAAGACAACTCCAGGTGGTTCGCGGTTGTCGCTCCACGCTGTTGTGCCATAGAGATTGCCCGCCGAGTCCATGATGACGCCGGATGTAGGACCGGCACCGTCCGCACCGCCAGTAAAGTCGTATAGGATGGTTTCCGTCCAGCTGCCTCCCACGCGACTCAGTTCGAACACGACGCCATAGCCGTTCGCGCCGCCTGTGCCTGCGGTCCCGTAAAGGTTCCCTTGGCTGTCGAAAATCACGCCCGAGTAGCCCGGATCCTCGCCGTCCGCACAGTTCGGAAGGGAACAGAAGTTATAGAGATTGGTTTCGTTCCAGCCGCCGCTGCCGTTTGGCGAAAGTTCAAATACGGTTCCGCCTAAGCCTCCATAAATCCCTCCAAACGAAGTCGTGCCATAGAAGTTGCCAACACCGTCAGTGGTGAGAGGGGATTCGAGACCACCGCCGGCCGTGCAGTTGGGCTCATCGGGGCAGAAGCTGTAGAGAACGTTCTCTTTAGGAGCTTTGGCTGCGGCGGGGGCGGTGGTCAGCAAGAACGCGGAGAACGCGGTTAGGATCACAGCAGCGTGGGCGGCGCACGCTCCCACACATGCGCAAAAGGCGCGAATGTGTAGGGCACCCGCCAGTGTCAGAGATTTGTGCCCCATAACCCCCTCCTCCCGTTTCAAAACCAAGTCGTCGGAGTCCGAGGGGCTGACGCTAGGGAGCTACTTCGAACACAACGCCGCCGAACGGTGCTTGCACGCCGATCCGCCACTGGAGGTCGTACCGCAGAGTTTACCAGCGCTGTCTAGAATCAGGCTGTCTTGTGAGCAAAACCCTCGAATCGTGTGCCGTCAATCCCTCATGACCCCTAAGGTATTTATTCCTCAAAGACCTAGCGGGAAACGACCCCGAAAATAAGCCCGAAATACAAACTAACTCATTGATTTATAAATACCTTAGAAGTAAGTCCTTATTCCTCAAAGATCTAGCGTTTTTTGTGCGCTAAGTCTTTGATTCTTAAAGACCGCTACCAGAGGGGTCCAAAGCCGATTCCAGCCACCTGAGCTGAGTCAGAAGCCACCCGATTCTCGTTGGCGATGGAAAGATGGAAAGTCCTCGAATCGCGTCGCGTAAAACGACCGGCGACATTTTTACGAAGCCTATCTTCGCGAAACGTCCAGCGAAATCCGCGTTTACTGCACGTCCGAGACTTTGCCGTTTATAAATGTGACCTTGATGTCTTTATAGACATAGATCTGCTTGGCGCCGAGATTGACGATCTTATCGGGCTGTCCGATCGCCGCAGTCACCTGGTCGGGAGTTTGGCCCTTTTCAATCTGCTGCGGAGGAGCTTGCTGTTGCGCTTGTCCTCCGCCTCCGCCTCCTCCTCCTCCGCCTTGCTGGTTGCCGCCTTGCTGATCATTCCCATTACCATTGACATTGCCCTGGTTGTTGCCTTGATCGTTGGAATTGCCGCTGTCATCGATGGCGAGCAGTCCGGCGATCGCATCTTCCACCTGCGTGGGATTGGTGCCGGCCAAGGTTCCTTTGGGGAACTGGAAAACGATGTCAGCTTTGAAGAAAGTTTTGGGGTCGGTGTTGTTGCAGGAATCGCAGGCAACGATGCCCATGACCACCTGATCCTTCTGCAAATTCACGGCGAGCTTGGCGGGATAGACTTTGTTGTTCACCTGGAAGAACTGTGTGGTCTGCGTCTTGCCCATTTTGCTCATGAGAGAACCAAGGCCCTTGGATACCAGGGCATTGGGAGAATGCACCGTTCCGTTTTCATACTTGGTGGAGAGAATGCTCTGGTCGGAATAAGGCACGCCGAGAATGCCGCCTTTCTTGACGACGAGGATGGTGCCTTGCTCCACGACGGCCGCTCCGCCCGAGTCTTCCCCCATCTTTACCAGGGTATATTGCGCCTTGAGTTGATCTTCCAGTGAAACCGTGGCTTGCGCGAATGCCATTGGCGACGCGATTCCAACCAGAACGACAACCAAAGCGACGACGATCAAAGCGGAAACCGGGATGGCGATATCGATTTTCTGCCGCATTGCAACCTTCCTCCTGTGAAGCTGCTGCTCCCCAATCGCGAGCCAGTGGGAGCGGGGTGTGATCTTTCTGCTGCGGGATGAAAACTGGAAGCGTCGCCTGCCTGCGCGACGCTCCCAGATCTAACCAATCAACTTGCTCGAGGCTTTACTGCTGCTTGGCATCCGCCTCGGCTGCATCCGCATCCTTGGCCTGTTGCTGCAAATCGGCCTGGACGCTGGTGTCCGCTTGCGGTGCGGGGACTTCTCCGTCGTGCGTCTTGGTATCGGGAGCGGCCGGCAATCCGTTCTTACCCTGCTTGTCGGCGAGTTCCTTCAGCCCCGCATCCATCTGGATGCGCAGTTGATTGTGCATTTCCTGCAGGTCGTCGGCGGCGATCGCGACGGTGGCGCCAACCGCACACTCATCCTTCTTGCTGGATTTGACGGTGGCGTTGACCATTTTGTCCGCATCCGGTGTATCGGTGTCGCGGTGGATGACGTCACCGGGACCCAGAGAACACTCGGTGCCATCCAGCGTGGTCAAATCTTCGTCGCTGGATACGACGAAGATGCGGATTTTGGGATCGAGTGCCGGAGGCACCTGGTCCCCGCCGCCGGAAGAATTCTGACCGGCTGCGGCCGCGTCCTTTTCCGCTCCGATTTCGTACTTCATTTCGTCGGAAAGCGCCTGCTTCACGTCAGGACTGAGTTGAGCATTGCCGGAGGGCGCTCCGCCGCCCAGCATGTACGCGCCATAGACAGTTTCGAGGTTGGCCACAATCAGCGGATCGGTCGTCCACAAGGAAGCAATCTCGTCGCCCGACTGCGGTTGCGGCGTTAAGAATCCCTGGTCGCCGCCGCCCTGGTCGCCGCCGGCAGCTTGCTGTGCGGCATAAGCAGCTTGCAGGTTGGCGGCAATCAGATAGTCCGTCAGCCAGAACGCGGCGCCCGCATACACCGGATAGGGCGTGAACCACCCGCCATAAAAGCCAAACCACGGCGATCCACCCCAGCCCCATCCATACGGGACCGGCGCGGCCCACGGATTGTAGGCCCAGCCGTAGTATCCGGCACCCCAGTAATACGGGGGAGCGTAGCCGTAGTAAGGATAACCGCCGTAATAGTAGCCGCGATATCCATAGGCATAGGCATGTCCGCCCCTCCAGTAGGTGCGCTGATAATAGGACCTGCCACCGCGGTTAAAGTAAGCGCGCTGGCTGTATCCGCCGTATCTTCCGTGACTCACAATGGTGCGCCCGTTGTGCGTGCTGGTGATGCTCCGGCCACCATGCATGCCGCGATTGATGGTCATCCCACTCTTGGTGTGGATGGAGCGAACCTGGCCATTGGCGCGCGCTTGCACCGAAGCCCCGCTTCTGGTCGTACGGGTCGTTGCGCCCTTGGGCTGATGGTTGCCCGCGGATTGATTTCCACCGCGGTTCCCGGCCTGCGCTCCGCCACGATTACCCGTCTGCGTTCCACCGCGATTACCCGTCTGAGCTCCGCCGCGATTCCCGGTCTGGGTTCCGCCACGATTACCGGTCTGGGTTCCGCCACGATTCGCGCCCTGCGCTGCTCCACCAGTTCGATTGCCACCCGTTTGGCCGCCCCGGTTGCCCGCTGCCTGGCCACCTCGGTTCCCCATGCCGCCGGTTTGTCCAGTCCGGTTGCCGGCTGCCTGACCAGTCCGGTTGCCCGTGTTTCCGCCAGCTCCACGATTGGCACCCGTTGCGCCGCCGGGTCCACGATTGGCGCCCGCCGCGCCCCCGGGTCCACGATTCATTCCCTGGGCGCCATGTTGCGCCGGAGCGGAATGCTGCGCCGGGGCAGAATGGGCTGCCGGAGCGGGATGAGAGGCGGGCGCGCCACCGCCATGCTTTTGCGCCGAAGCGACTGCGGTTACGGTGAGAATAACCAGCAAGATGGACCATTTACACACAACGGTTTTTTGTAGGTTGCTCGAATTCATAGCCACTCCCTGTGAGATGTGAAAAATCTTTAGTGCATTCCACCAATGGAAAACATCAGCGGGGCGGATGAATTTCGTTCTTTGCATGCGGCCCGCACCCGGGTATGGATTTTCTCTCAATAACTTCTGTGTCCGAGCACCATAGGGGAAGGGCTGGGCGCCGGGCTTCGGAAGTCCCGACAATTTCACACCCGTTTCACGACGGTGTCAAGCGAGTCTGCTGTAAAGATTCCAGTCGCCCAACAGCTCTGCGAAAAACTCGGCCAAAAAGCCGCGCCGGCTTGAGCATCCTTCTGGTCACCTCCAAGGGTAACCAGAGTAATTGGGGAGTGTTCCGTCGTTCGCCGATGGAGCTACTGAAGCAAATGTTAACCCACGCGCACACTCGCTGGACACTACTGGCCCTATTCGCACTGACTTATATTTTTCCTGTCCCTGCAATGGCTGAAGACGGGGACTCTCCGTCCGGCTTGCCTACGTATCGCAGCACCGTGTCGGAAGTACGAGTGACGTTTTTCGTAACCGACGAGAACAACCGTCCACTGGAAGCGGTGACAAAATCGGACTTTGCGGTCGTCGACAACGAAAGGGTAGTGCGGAATTTTCGCAGCTTCATGCACTCCGACGAAAACTCGCTCGAGGTGGTAGTACTGGTTGACTTGAGCGAATCGGTCGCGCCCCGGGTTCGAACCGCCATCAGCGATGTGTTGGAGCTGGTGGCGCGGGAACAGTCGATCGCCGATGACAACATCTCGGTCGTGTCTTTTGGCGGAACGTCGGCCGCGCATGGTGGCGTGCGGCCCGCCGTGCTGTGCACGAGCGGCTGCCATGCTTCCGACGAGGTGGCCAGACTGCAGGCGGTGGAGAGCGGAGGCGCGACGCCGCTGTTCGACGCGCTGATCTTCGCCGCCGATTTCCTTTCAACTCATCCCCGCGCCGGCCGCGGCGCTGGACGTAATGAAGTCCGGCCGGTCCTGTTGCTTTTCTCCGACGGCTGCGACACCCTCAGCACTCATACCGCCAGGGAGGCGCTGCAAGCCGCGCTGGACGCGGGCGTCTTGATCTACTCCGTAGACATGGGGAGCGCGGAGAATCCCACGGCGGGCAGCGTTTTCTTGCGGAGGGTTTCCGCAGCCACGGGAGGACGGTATATTCCCCTGCAGGCGCGCCATGCTCCGCAGGAGGATGCCGCCGCGGTACTGAACGCAGTACTCGACGATCTGCGCGCCTCTTACGTAGTGACTTACGATTTGCCCAGCCATGAGGCTGGATTCCATTCGCTGCGGCTTTTGCCGACCCACAACCTCAAACTAACTTTTCACAGCCGAGGCGGTTACAAGTACGACCCCAGCGATCAGTAATTGGGAGACCGTAATTTGGAAACCGCCGATTGGAGATTTATGAAAAGCACCTTGTTCTTGACGTTCGTCTTGAGTTGCATGACGCTTGCCTTCGCGGCGCCGATTGGCGCTTATCAGCAAGGAACGGTGGTTCGTATGCACATGGGCGACTGCCAGCTCATGCACCGGGGCTTCATGAACCAGTTCGGACCACCGCAAGCGGGAGTAGAAGACGGTTGTCCCGAATACACGCTCGTGACCGACAAGGTCGTATTCGTCCTCGTGGGTAAGTCGTCCGGCCAACTGGTGCCGCTCGCCGAAGTGATCGACTTCCGTTTCGAGAACAAAGAATTGGCGATTCGCGTGGACGATGCCCGCAAGGAGTCGAAGTTTGTCATCAAAGAAATGGCATTGCGCTCACAATGGGATCTGCTCCAGAAACACATCGAACATGAACTCACCGAGCCGCACGAACCGGTGGACACATCGCTGGCGCTCCGTAACCGGCAATAGCTACAGCAGCGCGGGAAAAACACAACCCTAACCACAGGGGGCACAGAGAAACACAGGGGAAATCGACAGAGGGAGCTTCACTGCAGTCCCCTGTGTTCCTCTGTGTTCTCTGTGGTTAAGTACCGGAACCAACGGTAGTGGTGCAGCTTGAAAATTGCCGTCCCTCAGCGGCTAAAGCCGCAATGAAAATGCGATGCTTACGGCATGGCTGAAGCCGTGCCCTTTCAAAGCCGCTTCAAACTGCACCACTACCGAACCAACGCTGGAATTGACGAGAAACACGCCGAGAGCCAGACTGAAAGGTCATGGCAAAACTTCGAGTGGGCATCCTTTTTGGCGGACGCAGCGGCGAGCATGAAGTGTCGTTGTTGTCGGCGGCATCCGTTCTGAACGCAATTGACAAGACAAAGTACGAAGTAGTGCCCATCGGCATTACGAAAGATGGACGCTGGCTGACGGCGGAACACGCGGAACGCCTGCTGAAGGGCGCGAACGAAGAGCACGCGGACAAGAGTGTCCGCGCCACACAGGCAACAACACTTCGGGCGGGCGATCCGGAAACCACTCCAGGGGCGGCGGTGCTGGCTGCGGGCGAGTCGGTGGTGGTTCCTCCGGAACCGGCGCGGCGCGAAGCTGGACTGGCGCCGTTCCAGACCGATGCTTCCACGCTCCGGCGCGCCGCCGATCGTGCCATCAATGTCGATGTCATTTTTCCCGTGCTGCACGGAACCTTCGGCGAAGACGGCACGATTCAAGGCCTGCTCGAACTGGCCGACATCGCGTACGTGGGCGCGGGTGTGCTGGGCTCGGCCGCGGGCATGGATAAAGACATCATGAAGTCTTTGTTTCGCGCCGCGGGATTGCCGATCGTGAAGCACGTGACCGTGTTGCGCAGCCAGTTTGAGCGCGAGCCCAAGAAAGTCGAGAAACTGGTTGAGAGCAAGCTGAAGTATCCCGTGTTCGTGAAGCCGGCGAATCTGGGATCGTCGGTCGGAATCTCGAAGGCGCACGATCGCAAGGAACTTGGTCCCGCCATCGCGGAAGCAGCGAAGTTCGATCGCAAGATTGTGATTGAAGAAGGCGTGGGCGGAAAAAAGAACAAGGCGCGCGAGATCGAGTGCGCCGTGCTTGGCAACGACGATCCCAAGGCATCGATTGCGGGAGAAATCATTCCCTGCCAGGAGTTCTACGACTACGACGCGAAGTATCTGGTGGAAGGCTCGGAGGCAGTGATCCCGGCAAAGCTCACGAAAGCGGAAATGAAAACCGTGCAGCGGCTGGCGATTGCGGCGTTTCAGGCCGTCGATTGCACGGGGCTCGCGCGCGTCGATTTTCTGATGGAGCCGAAATCGCGCAAGATTTTCGTCAACGAGATCAACACCATGCCTGGGTTTACCGCCATCAGCATGTATCCAAAGATGTGGGTGGCATCGGGCGTGCCGTATCCCGAGTTGATTGACCGGCTGATTCAATTGGGCATCGATCGCCACGAAGACAAGCGGCGGAATCAATACAGCAAGTAGGGCCGTGTTCTATTGCTTCTTCTCGTCGCCCATCTTGCGGCGAAGATACGCCTCGATTTCTGTCCTGCCCGCATGTCTCGCCCAATCGGCCGGTGTAGCCCGCCAGAGAATGTCCTTCAAGTCCAATCTTGCACCGCGTTCGACAAGCAGCTGGACGACTTCATCGTGCCCTCTTCCGGCAGCCTGGTGCAGCGGTGTCGTATGGGAATGCCCTCCCACCGGGTTGTATCGGTTCGGATCTTCGCCCGCGTCGAGCAACAATCGAACGATCTCGACATGACCAAAATCCGCCGCCAAAGTGAGCGCCAAATGGCGGTTCTCCGTGTTGGCGCCCGCAAGCAATCGACGGGCATCCTCGAAGCGTCCCAGAGCGGCCGCAACCGGCAGATCAATCCGAGCGCCGCGCCGGATCAAAGCATTCACCGCTTCGAACTCGCCATGCAACGCCGTTGCGTGAATAGCGCTGTTGGGATCCGCACCGTAATCGCACAGGAGATCGATCAACGGAAGTTGCAGGCGACATTCACGCGCCACACTGCCAGTCGAGACCAGCATGAGCGTCTCATTCAATGCGGATTGCTCAACGCCAGCATCGAGAATGACCCTGGTCACGTCAACGATGTTCGCCGGCAGAGTGCCATGGCGAACCGGATTCTCTGCGACGAATTCAAGAAGCGTGGGATGGCGAAAATAGTTTCCGCCTTCGAAGGCGACGTGCTGATGCACAAGATCCGGATGTTGATGCAGGTGCGCACGCAAATCAGCCACGTTACCGGCATCGAGAAGTTCCACGACGCGACGAAACGTCGCATCTTCAATGCGCTCATGATGAGGCAAATTCAGTTGATGCGCGAGCGCTGGTTTTTCAATGTGCGCTTTCAATCTCGGCCAACTCGGAAATCCATACTCGCGAGCGATGGCGAGCTGCGCGTCGCTAAGGCTCAGCTGAGCGTAGAAGATTTCGGCGTCCGAGGCCCGGCCGAAACGCGGATGAAATTCCCTGATCCGCTGGGCTACTCCTGCAGTGTGGGCGCTATGCTCCTTGAGCAAGTCCTTCGCTTGATACTTGAGATGATCGAGGTTGGGATTCGATGGGAGGGGTCTTACTGGCATGACGAACTTCCTTTCGTATGCCCGGGTCCGCATTGATGGGCAGAAAGTGAGTTCGTGAAACACGAATTGTTGCGATCAGGTGGACTTCTGTCCTTTCCGCGGACCGGATGCGCCCTTTGCGCTGCGGTGAGCTTATCACGAGGACCGAGGAGTCGTCACCACCGTCGCTCGTCACCCCTCCAACCAGCCGGATGTCCGGCGCGCTCCCGATTCGCGCTTAGAGAATGGGCCCGAAAAGGGTGCTCTCCCCCTTGAGCGCTAACTTAAGAATTATTTCCGGTTAGCCCATCCTTCATGACTTGTCGGGTAAATTTCCGGTTTGCCGTGAACAAATACACGGGCGAATATGCCGATCTCGCGTAATTGCCGGATTCCGTCCTCGTGTTATACTCCCGCCACTCAAGCGGGCGGAGGCCGGCATGGCGCACAACCTGCATCATAACGATCACCATCACATTCACACCCATCTGGTGACGGGCAAGCCCACGCGTCGCGATTTTATTTCATCCCTGGTTTCTGCTGCCGTTTTTGCTCCGTGGGCGCTTGGGCAGACACAAACTCAGAGCGCATCCGACGTGGCGGAGCGCTTTCGCCAGATGTCCGAGGAATACGAGAGCAAAGGGTTGGCGTTGCCGTTCAAGGGAATCACGACCAACGGTGAGGTCATGCCCGGTCTGTTCGAGATCAAGCCGAGCGGGGTTTCAACCGAACCAGTGCGCAATGCGGCGAAGGCGTTCATCGCCACTCTCACGCCCCTCCAACTCGCGCGAACCATATATCCCGTGGACGATGTCGAGTGGCGCAAATGGATGAATCAGCATTTTTACGCGCGGCAGGGAGTCTGCTTCGCGGAGATGACCGATGCCCAGCGGCAGGCCGCCTTCGGATTGATGCGCGCTTCCCTCAGCGCAGAAGGCTTTGAACTGACGCGCAACATCATGCGCCTCAATGAAACGCTCGCCGAACTGGCCGAGGATCACGCGTTCCTAGGAGAGTGGTTGTACTACATCCAGATTTACGGCAAGCCGTCGGCGACCGAGCCGTGGGGCTGGAAACTCGAGGGCCATCACGCCATCATCAACTACTTTGTGCTCGGCGACCAAGTGGTGATGACTCCCTTGTTTATCGGCTCCGAACCAGTAAAAGCGCCGTCCGGCAAATACAAAGGTCTCGAGATTCTGCAAAAGGAACAGAACGATGGTCTGGCGATGTTGAACGCACTTCCGGAGGCACAGCGAAAACAGGCCATTCTCAACTTCTCGAAGACGGGCAACAACAATCTGACCGAAGCATTCAAGGACAATGTCGTAATCGATTATGCGGGATTGCGCACGAACGATCTGTCAGGCCCTGCACGACAGCGCTTCCGCGATTTAATTCACATCTATATAAAGAACATGGACGAAGGTCACGCCCGCGTGAAGATGGATGAGGTGGACCGCTATCTCGACCAGACCTGGTTTACTTGGATCGGTGGCACACAGCCGGATAGTGCGTTTTATTACCGCGTGCAAAGTCCAGTGGTCCTGATCGAATTTGATCACCAGCAGCCCGCCAATCTGCGGAAGTTTGCAGTGGACCCCACGAAGCCGACCCAGCAGCACATCCACTGCGTAGTGCGAACTCCGAATGGCAATGACTACGGCAAAGACCTGCTGCGGCAGCACTACCTGGCTCATCCCCACACGACCTGAGCGCGAATCCGGGGACTGCAAATCAGCGCTTACATAGCAATTGGCTGGTTGGTGTTTTGCGCGGTGCTTGCGACGGCTAATTGGGCGACCATCAAGCTCGATCCCATGATCATTGGGGTCATGCTGCCGGTGATTTGGTTCTGCGTGATGTGGCTCCGCCGCCGCAAAGTTAGGGAACTGGACGAAGTAACAAAAATCCTGGATGAAATGGATGGAAAAAGCGTGCCCTGAAGCTGGCAATGACCCGCATCTTAATTCATAGGTTGGCCGGTTTTTGGAACCCGGCGACCGTCCATTTCGTACTGTCTCTTGAGGTAAGTAGAGCCTTGCCGGCTCTGAGGAGTCTAAGATGGCGCGACGACGGTTAACACAGACTGTTTTCGTTCTCTCATCCCGCCGCGCGCTAGCGCTTCCCGGAGCAAGGAATTGGCAATTGACTCCACTCCGGTTGTCCATGTCATCATTGTCATTGCCGGTGCGAGGTGCCACATGCAGCTAGAAACTCAGCGGGTCGGCCCAGTCAGCCTTTCAGAACGCATCGTTTTTATCGATGTTCTGCGGGGCATGGCGCTGTTTGGAATTCTGGCCGCGAACATGCGCGCTTTCTTCGCGCCGCTCGACACCTACAGCAACATCCGAGTCCTCTTTTCGGGCCACGCCGACACGGCGGCCCAGTTCTTCGTCGATTTCCTGATTCAAGGGAAATTCGTCACGATTTTTTCCTTCCTCTTCGGCTTGGGCTTTGCCATGCAGATGAGCCGGGCGGAAGCGCGCGGCGTACGCTTCCTGGGCTTTTATCCGCGACGGCTGCTCGCGCTTGCTCTGTTCGGCGTAATCCACGGGTTGCTGATCTGGGGCGGAGACATCTTGCTGACCTATTCGTTGTCAGGGGCAATTCTGCTGCTCTTCCGCAAACGTCAGCAGAAGACACTGCTTTGGTGGGCCGGAAGTTTGTTCGCGCTGCCCATCGTGATCAGTTCCGTTTTCCTCGGGATCTATTACAGCCGCTTCCGTCCCCACTGGATGGACCCGAAGCCGCCGGACATGAAGAAGATTTACGCCGTCATCAACATCTACGCGCATGGAACGGTGCGGCAGATCCTGGCGCAGAACTGGGTGGAGTGGAAACAGGCGTTGCCCACCCAGCTTTTCGCCATTTATGCGGTCGCGCTGTTTCTGCTCGGCATGTGGGTGTGGCGAGCCGGCATTCTGCAACACTTCGACGAGTACAGGCCAATATTCAAGCGGGTATGCGCGTGGTGCATTCCGGTAGGCCTTGCCATCAATCTTTATGTCGCGAGCATGAGCTTGATTGTTCCTCCGGGCGTGGTTTCGGTTTGGGCGTGGTCGGCGGGAGTTCTCTGGCTGCCGGGAGCGCACATTTTAAGCGCGGGTTATATATCGGGCCTGGCGCTGCTCTTCATGCATGAAGATAAGCGGCGCTTTCTGCTGCCGTTCGCCGCGGTGGGGCGGATGGCATTGACCGACTACCTGATGCAGTCGGTGGTATGCACATTGTTCTTCTATCACTACACCACCAGTCTCTATGGACGCGTTGGACCAGCGATCGGCCTCCTGCTTACTTTCATTCTTTATGGCGCGCAGGTCGCATTCAGTAACTGGTGGTTGCAGCGATACCGCTTCGGTCCGATGGAGTGGTTGTGGCGCGGTATGACTTACGGCAAGTTCCCGTCGATGTACAAAGACGAACCGCTGCCGCCACTCGAAGTGCCCGTGACCGAAGCACCGGTGCTCTTGTCGCCGCCAATGGCGCTCTCGGCGGCCGATGGAGCGCAGACCATAACCACAACCACGCCTGAGTTGTCGTTCCCGGAGCCTAACTCGGGGTCAGCACCACAGTCGCATCCTTAGGCAGATAGCTCTTGCGGCGAAACCAGTCTTCCATCGCGTCGCGCAGTTGGTCGAGCGGAACATGCGTTCCAATTTCCATGCAGCCATCAGTCACCGGCAGGGTGTCGTCAAAAACCGACGCGTTGGTGAAGTTGCGCATGGCGAAATTGTCGAGCCATTTCAGCGGACAAGGGTGAAGCTGTCCTTCGTGCTGGTATTCCACGCGCAGTTTGCGGGCAAACATGACTTGATTTAAGCACAAGAGTCACGTTTCACCGCCGAGACGCCGAGTGCGCCGAGAAAATCTCTTTTTCAAAATTCAAAACCGAGCGGCTAGCATCTCAGTTTGGCCAATCCCAAACCATTGTCATCCTGACTCTGAGCTTGTCGAAGGGGAAGGACCTGCCTTTTGCTAGCAGCACTCGGCGCCCTCGGCGGTGAATTCGCAGTTTTTTAGGGACTAGCGCTCGGCAGCAACCTGAGGCTCGACCTCCGCCACCACGTCTTCGAGGTGCCGGAGAGTCTCATCGATGGTGAGCGCGTACATTTCGCGGCCCAAGCCTTCGCCCGATTCCAACGCCATTTTCAGAAAATGGCCGGCGATAGCTATGGCCAGCGAATCGGTGATCACTTTCCCGGTGCGCTTCTTGTATTCGACCCACGCGGGATGCGGCAGGGCGACCCACACCGGGCGCCCATCCACGAGAAACTTGATGTCCACCGCGTCCGCGTGACGAGTGGCGATGGCGACTACCAGCGCCTGATAGAGGCAGTGCACTTGCTTTTTGGCCCATCGGTCGGTGGCAGTAAAGTCAGTGAACATAAGCGAACTCGAAACCGTTGTACTCGTAACTATATCGTTGAGCGAGCTTACGGAGCAAACGGCAGGGACAAGAAAAGGCCGCCAGCCCAACGCCAGCGGCCCGCAAGTTCAAGTCAAGTCCTAATCGCGCTCCGGCGGACGCTGCCCGGAAATCGGGATTCTGTGTTCCTGATCCAGGTATTCCATCGGCCCGTGATCGGAATGCGCGTTGGGCACCGGAACATCTCCCAGCGCACTCATCGGTTCTGTCTCTGGTGTGGAAGCATCCTGGCCCGATGCAGTGGTGTAGATCGCCTCCGCAAAAAGAGATCCAGACTTCGCTTGCGCGGCGGCAAACACCGGAAACGCCTTGCCGCCCCCAAATCCCACTGAAACGTAATCGGCCACCATGGTTCCGGAGAACGTATCCGGCAGCCACGTCAGCTGCATGGGGCCGGCCAGCTCTTCGGGCGTAGTCCACGTCTTGCCTGCCGTGGAAGACTGAATGAATCCGGCATAGAGTGAGCAGCTGTTCCCGCAGTTCGATACTGGATAGTAGTAATAAACGAGAGCGAGATGCGCCTTGGCTCCCTTGCTGCCGGGCTCAATCGCGGCGCCGGTGATGAAATGATCGACCGTGCTGCTCGTCGGATCGATCGGCACGCGCTTCACCGCCGACCATTTGGTCCCGTTGCTCGACGAGCTGTACACAATATCGTTCGACGAGCAGCCGGAGCGGTAGCGGCAATCCGACCAGAGCACGTACACTTTGCCTTTGGCATCAATGGCCGATGAGATCAGGCCCCCACTGCGGATTCCACCAGCTTCACCGTGGCTGATGTCGCTCGCGACATTTACCGCTTTCGTCCAGCTGGCGCCGCCGTTGGTCGAGGTGAACGCGATCACGCCATTGAATCCGTTGATTGGGACAATTACGGTCCCCTTGGGCTGCACCTGCGGCACGCCGCCGATGCCGTAGTCATCCCCGGACGTAGCCATCGCCGGCCCCCAGGTTTGCCCCCCGTCGGTCGAAGTACTCATCTGGATCAGGTCGCCATCGTTGGTGTTGTCCCACTCGGAATAGCAGTGGCCGTAATAAGGACTGGTCGCGGTGTTGTCGCAGACAATCCAGTTTTTGTCGGCGGCGCTCGAACCGGTGACGGTGACTGGGTCGTTCCAATGAATACCGTCGGCCGACGAACTCACCCCCACGGTAGTGTTGCCGTTGTTGTCGATCGGGAGCGTCGAGATCAGCCAAACTTTATGCATGGCATCGTACGCCGGGGACGCATCGCTGTCGGCCGCGTTGGTTCCGTTGCCCTCGTAAATCGTAATTCCCGGCAGATAGCCATTGGTCCAGGTCGTGCCGCCATCGGTCGAGGTCGAGAAGCCAACATCGGCGCCTCCTCCACCGTAGATACGCGCCACCTGAAATGCGGTCACAATGGTCGAGCCGTAACTGAACGCACCCGGTTCAACCTCGGTGTCGTGCTGGCTGGGAGAATCGGTAAAGGTGTCTGCACTCAGTTGCGTAAGGGTTACTTGGGCTTGGGCAAAAACCGCAAATACCATGCCCGCCGTCAAAACTATCAAGCATCGTACACGGCTACAGAACGGAGAGTGTTTGAGAGCGCTCATTAGGATCAACCTCGGAGGTTTAATAGTGAGGATTCAGTGCAGGTGCAGACGTGTAACGCACGCACAAAGCAGAGAATGTTTTCGGGGAAGATCTGCCGGCCCGGGGATAGCCGGTTCCCGCCTCAGTTGACGAGCCTAACGGCTCCCCTGCGCTGCTGTCAATGCCATTGAGAAACTTGACGAAAGTGTGAAATGCTTTGCTAATCTTTCTCTGCTAGCCTATCCCTATGCCACAGTCCGTCAAAGAGCGCGTTGCCAGGTTGCGTGCAGAAATCGCGGAAATCAGTGAAGCCAACCGTCAATACCTACAGGGGGGCAAGAAGCAAATTGGGGCCTCCGATCAAGAGCGCCGACTGCAGAGGTTGCAGGAAATTATGGACGAACTTATGTCCCTGACTGACTGGAAGAAGCCCTGAAAAGCAAGGTTCGTATCGCGCGCATCGCTTTGCGATGCCCCTACTTTCGAAAGCAGCCCGCTTAGGGACTGAACCGAAGATTCTTCAATCCGAAGCTTGCACTTGCATGGTTTCAGTGATCCAGAGCTGCGCTGGAGATCCTTTCGTGGTGCGAGTGGCCGTCGCCCGAAAGCTCCCGGAGGTGGTTTCCACATCGTAAGTGTAGGGCGGGCGCTCCGCTTTGATGGTGATGTAGTTGCCGGAAATCAGCTCATCCAGCGAAGCATACTTGCCCTGCGACGCCAGGTATCCGCGCTCGGCGTTGGCGATCCCGATCAGATCGTTCTTCACTCCCGTGATGGTGGCAAATTCTGCAGAACCAGCGTTAGAACCGGCGTCCCCAGCGCCTGGATTCAGCGTCTTGACCTGCAAGGAGTAGATGTACATGCCGATCGCCAGGGTGACGACCGTGCCCACAAACCCAAAAACGCGTCCCATATTTCGGCCCTCAAGTGCCATTGCAGCGCGAAACAGGGTTAGCGGCAAGTAACCAGAGTGCAGGTGCCGGGAGTTCCCGGCGGAGGTGAGATTCGTATCAGGGCAGGCCTTCAGTCACGCCGCGATTGCGCTGCGTAATGCGCCTTTAGACGGATCGATGGCGACCCCGGAGGGAGTCGAACCCCCAACCCTCAGATCCGAAGTCTGATGCTCTATCCAATTGAGCTACGGGGCCGTTCGCCGCTGTCGATTCTACACCGCGGCCCGCCACGAATGCCCGCCGGAAACCTGGCTCGCGTTGTAACATAAAAACGCACCGAGAAAGACGCATGCCCTTCGTGCCCAATCCCGTGACCCACAGCAGTGCGCGCCTGCTCGAGTTCGAAACGCTGCGCGATCTGCTGGCCGGCTATGCCTCTTCGCCCCTGGGCCAGCGCCGCATTGCGGAACTCCTGCCGTCGCTCGACCACGCGTGGATTCGAAACCAGCAGCAGCTCACTACCGAAATCCGCGAGTATCGCCGGGTGGGCGGACGCTTCGAATTTGCCGGCCTGCCCGAAGTCAAAAAGCTGATCGAGAAATCGCGCATCGGGGGAGCTGCTCTGGAAACCACCGAGATCCGCGATGTTGTTCTGGTCGCCGACCGTGGCGCTGAGTGGCGCGAAATCGTGCGTCAACCGCCAGCGGCGATGCGCTCCGATTGGGCTGCCGTCATCGAGCTTTCCGCGGGCATCCAGGATTTCACTGCGTTTCTGCGCGCGTTACGCAACAAGATTCTGCCGGATGGCACGCTGGACGATCGCGCTTCTCCAGAACTCAGCCGCATTCGCCGCGAGATCGAAAAACAGAAACGGCAGATTCAGGAATCGCTGCGCGGCTATCTGCGCAAACTCGCCGAAGGCGGCACTGTACAGGACGAACTGATCACCATTCGTGGCGAGCGTTTTGTAATTCCGGTGAAAGTCGAGCAGAAACGCCGCGTCCAGGGCGTGGTTCACGGCGCGAGTTCCAGCGGCCAGACTGTGTTTGTGGAGCCGCTCGAAACCATCGAGCAAAATAACGAGTTAGTCCGTCTGCTGGACGAAGAACAAGCCGAGGTGCATCGCGTCCTCTTAGAGATGACGCGCCAAATCGGAGAAAATGCCGAAGCCATCCTGGCCGCGGCCGAAACCCTCGCTGAACTGGAACTGCAATTCGCCAAAGCCCGTTTCGGAGAAGACTACAACTGCGTACCGGTAACGCTGTCGGAAGAAGCGGTGTCTGAGGTCGAGAAAGAAACGTCGAACGGGCAAGACTCACATAGGGACGGCCGCCCCCGGCCGTCCCCGGGAGAAGCCCGGCTGATTCTCCACCGCGCCCGCCACCCACTCCTTGAGCGCAATCTAAAACTAAAGAACGCGAAGATCGTTCCCATCGCCATCGAGCTCGAAGGCGACCACCGCCAATTGGTGATCACGGGCCCCAATACCGGCGGCAAAACCGTATCCCTGAAAACGCTGGGCCTGCTCGCGCTGATGGCGCAGTCCGGCATACCGGTTCCCGCCGACCGCGCCGACCTGCCGGTTTTCGACGCCATTCTGGCCGACATCGGCGACTATCAATCGATCGAGCAGAACTTGTCGACCTTTTCCGCGCATGTCACCAACATCGATTTCATCTCGCGCACGGCAACCGCGAATTCGCTGGTGCTGCTCGATGAACTCGGTTCCGCTACCGATCCCGAAGAAGGTGCGGCGCTGGCGGTCGCCATCGCCGAGCACTTTCGCAAAGTCCGATGCATGATCGTGATCTCCACGCACCACACGTCGCTGAAAGTTTATGGCGCGAACACAGCGGGAGTCATCAACGCCTCGGTCGGCTTCGATGAAGCCACGCTGCAACCAACTTATGAACTGAAGATCGGCGTTCCCGGAGCGTCCGCCGGAATCAACATCGCGCAGCGGCTCGGGCTGAATCCCGCCATCATTACGTCAGCGCGCTCGCGCCTTGGCTCGCAGACGCAGGACGTGGCGCGCTTCCTTGATCGCCTGCACTCCGACCTTCGCGACCTCGAAGCTGAGCGCGCGCGGATGAAAGGCCGCGAACAGGAGCTCGAGCGCGAGAAGTCGCATCTGGCAAGCGAAGGCCGCAAAGAACAACAAGCCAAAATTCGCGAGATGGAGGCGAAGCTCGAAGCTCTGTTTCGCGACTTCGAATACCAGGCGCGAGAGAATGTGAATGCCGTGCAGGAGCGAGCTGCGGCGCAGAAGCTATCGAAAGACGCCGAGCGCCGCATCGCCAAAATGCGCCGCGAATTTCGCGAGCAGTTCGATGCCACGGTAGTTGCGCACGCGACCGGCGCGGATCGCGGCGACCCAAATGCCCAGCCCAGCCTGGTGAAGCACGTCAGCGAAGGCGACACGGTGAAGCTCAAGTCGATGGGCCGCGCTGCCGTCGTCAAAAAGAAAATTGGCGACCATCATTTCGATGTCGAAATCGGCTCGATGAAAATGCGGATTGCCCGCGAAGATATCGCCGAAGTCCTGACGAACGCGCAGGCCCGCGGTTCCCAGACGCCGGTGCAGGCGGCTCGCTCGCGCGGCATCAGCGTCTCGCTGCAAAACGAAGCAGGCAGTTTCGACATGCCTGGCGAGATCAACGTCATCGGACGCACCGTGGACGAAGCTACGAGCGAAGTCGAAAAATTCGTCGACCGCGCATTTCTTGCCGGCATGCAGCGGGTGCGCATTGTCCACGGCAGCGGCATGGGTATTCTGCGCAAAGCGTTGCGCCAGTATTTGAAGAAGCATCCGCACGTGGAGTCCGTCGTGGAACCGCCCGTTAACGAGGGCGGCGGCGGAGCTACGGTGGTCGAGTTACGGGTCTAGCGGGCATGTTTACTATTATGACAACATATAAATTCGCGCGAAACTTTTTTATATCCTCGATCTTTTAGAATCATGGTGTTAGACGGAAATTCCTTCCAAATCCTTGGGTTTAAAGGGTTAATATGCAAAATATTACGGAATAAGGACTTAGCTCCTCAAATAGCGCTCAAAATGGCTTTGGGGCAGCATCGAGGTGCGTCTTTTTCTTCGACGGACGACCCTCGAAACTGCCCCAATCTCGTTTACTAGTATGGCACCGTGGTGCGTCGGATGTCAAGAACTTTCGGTGGTGCGCAGTGGTGCAGTTTGAAAATCGCCGTCCCCCAGCGGCTGAAAGCCGTGCCCTTACCCTTGCTCACATACAGTTCACTGGCGGCCCAAGACGGGGCAAGCCCCGTCTCTACACGGAGTTTTTCCGCAAGCTGTGAAGCCGTGCCCTTTTAAAACAAATTCAAACCGGCGCTGCGCCACCCAAAGGCAAGACCAAAATCAATGACGTAAGGGTGTCAGTTCACGGTTAGCGGCGCGCTCACGCTGCCGACCCTGCCGCTCAAGTTATCGCGGACCACAAACTTCACCCGATAATCGCCGGGAGGAAGATGGAACGAGTTATTGTAAAAAATTCCGTCGGATCTAACCTTGGTTAGAGCGTCGGCGGTGAATGTGCCCTTGGCGGTGCTTCCCACGTTGCTGGGTGGAGTGTCACTCTTCACCGCCTGCGCCATGAAATCCACGTTGAAAGCGTTGCTGTTACCTTCGATGGTCACGCCTGTCGCCGGCAGGTGCATAGTAAATCCAACCTTCTTCTTGTCTCCGTCCGGAGACGTTTCGCGCCATTCCACTGACAGAGGAATCCCGGTACTGTCAAAGGGAGTCATCAAGGCAAGACCGATATCGGCTTGCTGGGTTAGGTCAGGATTCATGGTGGCATTCGTCACCAGGAAGCCGGATCGCGCTCGCACTTCCGCATCCTTGTGCTCCACCTTGATCTTCAATTTTCGCCAGCCCGGTTTCGTGTTATGAGTGTCCAGGTAATAGCCGATTAGATAATACGAAGTGGAATCGTCCACCGCCCGCTTGAAACCCGTGGCAAGATCGTTGCTGTTGTAATACGCTTTGCCGCCAGTCATTTCGGCAAAATCCTTCAGCGTGTCGACCCTCGCACCTTGCAGCCAACTGCGATTGATATTCCTGACTGCCAAGCCCTGTCCGCTCACGGTCCCACGACCCCTTCCATCCCCAATGGACGACATGTTCACCAAGCCGCGAACATCCACCGGGTAGACCGAAACCTGAGCGTCATTTAGAGCTTCCATGGCCCGCTCGTACAAAACGGACAAATACCCGCCGGGCACGGCCGAGGGAGAGTCCATGATGAAAGGAAAGCCGCCCGTCGCCCAAATAAGAGATTTCCTTCCCGGAACGCCGGAAAGCGACCAGGCTATGCTCAGAAACGCCTGCATCGTGTTTTCAATGGCGCGATCCTGCGCGTAGCCGGCATAGGTCGCGTCGCCTTGCACGACGAATTGCCTTATTGCGGCTGTAGGATCCCCACCTTGAAAAAGCATCGCACGTCCCGAAACAATCCCTCCCGATGGAGAAAGTATCGGACCGCTGCCGGTATTTGCACCACCACCGGCTAACGCCAGTGAGTCGTGATCCACCCCCTGCAAAGTGGGCAACTCACTGCGAACCTTCTTGAGCGCAGCCAGCAGCGCATCAGGATCGTTGGTCAGGCCACTGATTGTCTCCACTCCGTTACCGCCGATCACCACCATCGCCAGCACCGGCACCGAATTCAAGTTATCGGCGAGATATTGCACCAGTTGCTTTCGTCCAATCGCTTGATCGAGAAAGGGTGTATTGACCGCGTCGAGCGCGATCACGACTACATTGCGCGGCGCATCTCCGTTCTGCGTCACGTTGCTAAATGTTCCCGGCACATTCGCTGCTTGCATCAGCCGTGCGTTGGTAGCTGTGATTTCTTCACAGACGGCAATTTTTTGCTCTTTGCCGTTTTCCTCGACTTTGAAGTCTTCCTTCTTCAGGTCATGGATATGATTGCCGGCTTTGTCGACCACTATCGTCGGCACCTGCACCAGGACGATCTGCGACTTGAAGTCGACCTTCTTTTCATCATCGGCGTGTGCGGCCGAGACCGTGCCCGTAGTGGAGGGTTGAGGCCCTACATAACCAGTAGCTGTGTGACTCCCGCCACCACCCGCGCCACGCTGGGCGAGGGCACAAGTTACAAGCAGAGTTAGGAACAACGAGAGGCTGAGAGCGAAGCGACGGCGCATAGGGCACCCCGAAAAGTTACAGCGATTGTAGCAGCGCGGCGGCGTCGACTCCACCGAATCCATTATTTGCAAACTGCCAGCGTGCCGCTTACGATATTTGCTTTTTATTCGCCTTATGGCATACTGCGGCTGCTGCCGAGCTTAGCTCGGCAGGACCCTTCGACGTCGCTCAGGGCAGGCTCCCGAGGGCGTCTGTCCCTACGTGGTCCCTGAGCAAAGTCGAAGGAGGTGTCTGTCCTTACGTGGGAGGTGGAGCTGCGCAGAGCTGGGCCGTCCGAAAATAATTTATTCGGGCCGGGTTTTCCTGCTGTGCTCCTCATACGTCCACAGGCGGAAATGGATTACGATGCAACGCACTCACTTAAACATCGTGGCGACTCTTGAAACCAGCATTGGCCGTTTGCCGGCGAACATGGAAGCCGAACGCTCCATCCTGGGCGCCATCCTGCTCGACAATCATGCCTTCAACGATGCCGCCGAGCACCTGAAGCCCGAAGACTTTTCCATCGACTCACATCGGCGCATTTATTCGCGCATGATGGATCTCGCCGAGTCTTCCCGCCCGATTGACATCATCACGCTGGTCGAGGAGCTGGAGCAAAAGAAGGACCTGCAAGCGGTCGGTGATGTGGGCTACATTTCCGGCTTGCTAGACGGCGTGCCGGACCGGCCTTCCATCGAGCATTATGTCCGCATCGTCCGCGACAAGGCGATTCTGCGCGGGCTGATCAGCGTGTCCAATGCCGCCATCGCCAAGGCGAGCGAGCAAGCTGATCCCGCCGATGAAATTCTCAATGAAGCCGAAGCGGCCGTCTTCCAGCTCTCCGAGAAGCGCATTGGCAAGGGCTTTGTGAGCGTCAAGGATGTCTTTCGCGCTTCGGGAGGCATTGACGCTCTGCTGCAGCGTGGGCAGCGGATCACTGGGCTGGCCACGCACTACACCGATCTCGACGAAATGACCAGCGGCTTCCAGAAATCCGACCTGGTGATTCTGGCGGCTCGGCCGTCGATGGGCAAGACTTCGTTTGCCATGAACATTGCCGAGAATGCCGCCATCGACGATGGCAAAGTCGTCGGCATCTTCTCGCTGGAAATGTCGAGCGAGGCGCTGCTACAGCGGCTGCTCTGTTCTCGCTCCATCGTCGACGCCCACAAGCTGCGCACCGGCTCGCTCTGGGGTGAAGATATAAAAAAGGTCGTCCGCGCATCCGAGGAACTGGGCAAGGCTGCGCTTTTCATCGATGACACGCCCGGTATTTCGCTGAGTGAAATGCGCGCCAAAGCTCGGCGCTTGAAACACTCCGAAGGCAGACTCGACCTGCTGGTTGTCGACTACTTGCAGCTCATGTCCGGAGGTACGAAGCGATTCGAGAATCGAACCCAGGAGGTGTCTGCAATTTCCCGCGGACTTAAGTCCCTTGCCAAAGAGCTCCAAGTCCCCGTGCTGGCTTTGTCGCAGCTCAGCCGCGCTCCCGAAAGCCGGGGCGGCGACCACCGGCCGCAACTTTCCGACTTGCGCGAATCCGGCTCGATCGAACAGGATGCCGACGTGGTCCTGTTTATCTTCCGCGAAGAGATTTACAAGCAGGACGATCCCGACCTCAAGGGCCGCGCCGAAATCATTATTGCCAAGCAGCGCAATGGCCCCATCGGCAGGTTCAATCTCGCGTTTCTGCACAATTCCACGCGCTTCGCGAATATGCTGGAAGGTAATAATGAACCCAGCGACTAGCAAAACCGCGTAGGGTCGCCGCCCCCGGAGCGTGCCCTGAGGGAAGTCGAAGGGTCCGTGCGAGCGAAGCTCGGCTGCCTTCGAATTGGGGGTCTCCAAAAGTATGCTCGCGACCGCAGAAATCCGACCCCAAGACACGTCTATCCTGTGGAAAAGTATGTGGATGATAGGACTCAACGTCGGAATTCAGAGGCACAAAAGGGTTGGCCGGGAGATTGCTGTGGCGCTCGACCCTCTCTAAGGCTATGTTTTCAGGTTGGTTAACTGTCATTTGGAAGATGATCGGCGGAACCGCCTGCTGGACAGCTCTTTGGTCACAAAATGTGAGATTTGCACATAATCCAAAAGGCTGTAGCCCGCATCCCCAGCGCCGGGCGCTCGCATAAGCTCCCCGCAAGATCTGCTAGGGTACTGAAAAACGGGGGCTTGCACGAACGCCAGTCGCGTCGCTGAGCGGCGGTTTTTCGTCACAACTAACTGTGACGTGCCTCATGGCGCGACGGTGCGCCATCCCCTACGCTCTTACAGAAAGGAGGAGACTGGATGTCCTCCTGTGTCTGAGTCAGCGTGGCTCCGGAGAGCGCTGGCGTTTGCTTATTTCCAGCCCCGCCGAAAACACGCTTCCTCCTCAGCACTTTTGAAAACAGAGTGCGGAAAACTCGGTTCAGGCTATTGACTCCCATGTCTTCCAACCTTCTCGCCTGGAGAAAATTCTATGCTGCATCTCGATACCGGTAACACTGGTTTCATGATTCTATGCACCAGCCTGGTCATGCTGATGACACCCGGCCTCGCCTTCTTTTA
>Ga0074044_10000225_pt1 | contig 56698 bp, 48 predicted proteins | sample BogForMeECP23OM1_FD_94443 | JGI IMG/M metagenome (GOLD analysis project Ga0074044, IMG submission 94443) | Bog forest soil microbial communities from Calvert Island, British Columbia, Canada - Bog Forest MetaG ECP23OM1 | ecosystem: Environmental > Terrestrial > Soil > Wetlands ...
AAAGATAAAGACAAAGAAGAGGGTGAAGACAAGGGGCCCTGGAAGGGTCTGCAGTATCGCCTTGTGGGCCCATTTCGTGGCGGGCGCGTGGTCGCGGTGTCGGGCGTCGTCGGCTCAGATAATGCAAACGCAAATGTCTATTATTTCGGCGCCGTCGCCGGAGGCGTATGGAAGACGACCGATGGCGGCCTGAACTGGAGACCCATTTTCGACAAGCAGAAGGACGCGTCGCCAGCGATCGGTGCAATCGCAGTATCCGAATCTGACCCGAATGTCATTTACGTCGGAACCGGAGAGGCTTGTATTCGCGGCAACATCGTCGGCGGCAACGGTGTTTACAAGTCGATCGACGCGGGTAAGACCTGGAAGTTCGTTGGCCTCGGTGACACGCATGCCATCGGGCGCGTCGCCGTGAATCCGAAGAATCCTGACATCGCGTTCGTGGCTGCGCTCGGACATCCCTTTGCCGATAACGAGGAGCGGGGAATTTTCCGCACGCAGGATGGCGGCAAGACCTGGCAGAAGGTGCTCTATAAGGACGGTAAGAGCGGGGGCATCGACGTTGGGTTCGATCCCAGCAATTCCAACATCCTGTTTGCGGCGCTGTGGCAAGCGAAGCGGACCCCGTGGAGTCTGGACAGCGGTGGCCCGGGGAGCGGCCTTTACCGTTCCAGCGACGGCGGAACTACCTGGAAAGAACTCAAGGGCCACGGACTGCCGGAGGGAATTCTCGGCCGCATCGGGGTCACGGTCTCAGGCGCAAATCCCAACCGGGTATGGGCAGTCATCGAGGCGGAGAAAGGCGGGATCTATCGTTCAGACGACGGTGGAGATTCCTGGAGCTTAACGACCGACGACCACCGTTTTCGCCAGCGGGCCTGGTATTACTCGCACATTTTCGCCGATCCAAAGTCGGCGGATACGGTCTACGTCCTGAACACTGCAGCGTATCGATCCAATGACGGAGGCAAGACCTTTAGCCGGGTGCGCGCGCCGCACGGAGATAATCATGCCCTGTGGATCGATCCGACGAATCCCAAGCGTCTTATTAATGGCAACGATGGCGGCGCCACGATTTCCGTCGACGGCGGCGACACCTGGAGCAGCGTATATAACCAGCCGACGGCGCAGTTTTACCATGTCATTACCGACAACCGTTTTCCGTATTACATTTATGGCGCACAACAGGACAACTCCACCGTGGCAATCGCCAGTGCGAGCGCAGACGGCACGATTGATCGGCCTGACTGGTACGACGTAGGCGGCGGTGAAAGCGGCTACATCGCACCCGACCCGACCGATCCGGAGATCGTGTATGCCGGTTCTTACGGCGGCGAGATCACGCGCTATGACCACCGCACTCGCGAAGAGCAGGCAGTCAATCCGTGGCCGGTGAACCCGATCGGATGGGCTGCGGGTGACGTCAAACACCGCTTCCAATGGACGGAGCCGATCGTTTTTTCGCCGCACGATCCGAAGACGATGTACTTCGCGGGCGAAGTGCTGTTCAAGACTACCGATGGCGGAATGAGTTGGACGATCATCAGTCCAGATCTGACGCGCAACGACAAATCAAAAGAGATGTCCTCAGGCGGGCCGATTACCAAGGACAACACCGGTGTCGAAGTCTACGACACGATCTTTTCGGTGGTGGAATCTCCGGTACAGAAGGATCTGATTTGGGCGGGAACCGATGACGGATTGGTTCAGCTCACTCGCGATGGTGGACAGCACTGGGAGAACGTTACGCCCAAGGCCATGCCGGATTGGGGCACGGTGAGCATGATCGAGGCTTCTTCGCGCGACGCCGGGACCGCGTACCTCGCCGTCGAACGCCACAAGTCGGACGATTTCGCGCCTTACGTATTCAAGACGGCAGACTTTGGGAAGACCTGGACCAAGCTAATCGGTGGGCTTCCGGCGAATGATTATGTCCATGCCGTCAGGGTCGATCCGCGGCGTGCGAGTTTGCTTTTCGCTGGAACTGAACAGGGTGTTTACTTTTCGTTTGATGATGGTGCGCATTGGCAGTCGCTGCAGTTGAATTTGCCGACAGCTCCTGTAAACGACCTGGTGATCAAGAACACTGACCTGGTGGTGGCGACGCACGGGCGCAGCTTCTGGGTGCTGGATGATATCACTCCGCTCGAGCAGTATGAAGATTCGATTCCGCAGCAGGAGGCGCACCTGTTTACGCCCGCCGCGGCGAATCATACGGTCTTTCGGGGCTCGTTTTATGCCGCCAGGGGCAACGTTGGAAAGAACCCGCCGGCAGGAGCAGTCATTAATTATTGGTTGAAAACTTCACTCAAGAAGCCGGACCAGGCGAAACCGCAGGCTTCCGCGGGCGTTAGTGGAGAGCCGGGCGTCCCCGCCCGGCCGACGGGCGAGACGCCCGTCGCTCCACCGACAAAAAGTGAAGCGAGCTCGTCAACATCTTCCGATGAGTCCAAGAAAACTGATGCAGAATCCTCCGAAGCTCCGAAAATCAGTTTGGAAATACTCGATTCCTCAGGAAAGGTCATCCGCAAGTATCCCAAGAAGGAGGAACCTTCCGACGATGAAGAAGATTTTTTTAACCGCGATCGTAATGCGGGCAGCCTGCCGGCCGAAGCGGGCCTGAACCGCTTCGTGTGGGACCTGCGCTATGAGGGAGCGACGAAAGTGCCAAAAGCTCCGCTGTGGGGCGGCGGCACCGACGGTCCGGAAGCCTTGCCGGGCACGTATCAAGTACGATTGACGGTGCTAGGCAAGAGTTACACCGCGCCCATTGAGATCAAAGCTGATCCGCGGCTGAAGGTCGGGCAGGAAGACCTGGCCAAACAATTCGATCTGCTTCTTAAGATTCGGGACAAGGTCACGGAGACGGACAATGCCATCATTCAGATTCGCGATCTTCGCGGGCAGATCAGCACGATTAACACGCGCCTGAAGAACGACCCCCGCGCCAAGGTCATTGCGGATGCAGGCAAGGCGCTCGATACGAAGATGACGGTGGTGGAAGAAGCGCTGATCCAGACCAAGGCGAAGAGCGGGCAGGATGTGCTCAATTTCCCGGTTCGGTTGAACAACGACCTGGTTGCGCTGAGCGGTGTCGTGGGCAGCGCTGACTCGGCCCCCACAAAGCAGTCCTATGAGGTATTCGATATGCTCAGCAAGGAGGTCGATCAACAACTGGCAAAATGGAAAGGGATTCTCTCGACCGATGTAGCCGCTTATAACAACCTGGTGAAACAGCAGGAGGTTCCCGCACTCATGGTGATGCAACCAGAAGCGGGAAAATAACGCAGCGATGCCTTTCCGACCGGCCTGATTCTCCGAAGTCGGCTGGGGAATGGCGGGCAACCGTGTTAGTCGCTCTTTTTGACCAGAAATGGGGCGAGGCGCCGAAGGCGGTGGTGGTCGTGAAACCGGGATCGAAGCTTGGGGAAGTGGAATTGATTGAGTTTTGCCGCGCACGCTTCGCCCACTACAAGTGTCCGCAATCGATTGAGTTCTGCGAAAGCTTGCCCAAGACCGCTACGGGCAAGGTTTTGAAGAGGGAATTGCGCAAGAAATACCAGGCTAGGCCGGTAACGCTGCGCTCGGAGGACATGTGAACAACCTCGTGAGAATCACTAAAGATAACGATGTCGCGATCATCACCATCGACAACCCACCAGTGAACGCTCTTAGTCCGGGCGTGCCGGAGGGGATCTGGGCGACGATCGATGAAATCAATAGCGATCCGGCGGTGAAGGCGGCGGTCGTAATCGGCGCTGGCCGCACGTTTGTCGCGGGCGCAGACATCAAGGAATTCGGCAAGATGACGTCGGGGGGACCACGCAGAAGCCTGCATCCGTTGCTGTTTCACATTGAGGATTGTGGCAGGCCGGTGGTCATGGCGATTCACGGAAATGCGTTTGGGGGCGGACTGGAACTGGCCATGGCTGGCCATTACAGGGTTGCATCGCCCACGGCGCAGGTGGGTCAGCCGGAAGTGAAACTCGGCATTATTCCCGGGGCCGGTGGAACGCAGCGTCTGCCGCGCCTGGTGGGTGTCGCGAAGGCGGTTGAGATGTGCGCCGAGGGCAAACCTGTTTCCGCGCCTGAGGCTGCCGCTCTTGGACTGATCGACCGATTGATCGATGGCGACCTGCTCGCCGGAGCGGTGGCTTTCGCGCGCGAGGTCGCAGGCAAGCCCGCGCCCAAAACGCGGGAGCGAACGGAGAAGCTGGGAACGGCTGCCGTGGGCGCACCGATTTTTGCAGCTGCGCGCGCCGCCGCTTCCAAAAAACAACGAGGACTGAAGGCTCCACTGTCGGCGATTGATGCGGTGGAGGCAGCGACGAGATTATCGTTTGAAGAAGGCTGCCAGGTCGAGGCGAAACTTTTCACCGAGTGCCTTTTCTCCGATCAGTCAAAAGCGCTCATCCATGTTTTTTTTGGCGAACGCGAGGTGGCGAAGATTCCCGATGTTCCCAAGGAAACTCCGGTTCTGCCGGTGAACCGCGTGGCGGTCGTCGGCTCCGGAACCATGGGGGGAGGGATTGCGATGGTCTTTGCCAACGCGGGCATTCCGGTGCTGCTGAAGGATGTGGACGAGGCGGCGCTTGATTCAGGTATGGGCAAAATTCGAAAGAACTACGGCAGTTCGGTGCAGCGTGGTCGTTTTACTCAGGCATTCGTGGATGAACATTTGCGGCTGATCACGCCGGTGCTCAACTATGATGCGTTCTCCGAGGTGGACATGGTGGTGGAAGCGGTTTTCGAAGGCATGGCGCTCAAGAAAAGCGTATTCGCGGAGTTGGACCGCGCCTGCCGGCCGGGAGCGATTCTGGCGAGCAACACTTCGACGCTGAATATCGATGAGATCGCCGGAGCCACGTCGCGGCCGGACGCAGTGATTGGAACTCATTTCTTCAGTCCGGCAAACGTCATGCGGTTGCTCGAGATTGTGCGTGGAAAGAAGTCGAGCAAAGAAGTGATTGCCACTTGCATGCAGCTGTCCAAGAAGCTGGGCAAGATCGGGGTGCTGGTCGGAAACTGCCGCGGTTTCGTCGGCAACCGCATGTTTGGTCCTTACCGACGGGAAGCGCAGTTCCTGGTCGAAGAAGGTGCGGAGGTGGAGGCGGTGGACCAGGCGCTGGTCGAATTCGGCAACGCCATGGGGCCGCTGGCGACCGGCGACCTGGCGGGTCTCGACGTGGGCTGGCGCATTCGCAAGGAGTACCGTCATCTGGAAAAACCAGGCATCCGGCAACCGTTCGCCGAGGACCGTCTTTGTGAGATGGGGCGCTACGGCCAGAAAACGCAGAGGGGATGGTACCGGTACGACGATAACCGGCGCGCGAGCGCTGATCCCGAAGTGAGCGCGCTGGTGCGGAAGTGGAGCGCGGAGGCAGGAATCCCGCAGAGGCAGATTTCCTCAGCGGAGATCGTCGATCGTTGCATCTACGCTCTGGTGAATGAGGGAGCGCGGATTCTCGAAGAGGGATACGCGCTGCGGGCGGTCGACATCGACATCATTTATCTCAACGGGTATGGATTTCCCGCGTACCGGGGCGGGCCGATGTGGCATGCCGACACAGTGGGATTGCAAAAGGTCTATCAGCGGATTTGCGAATTCCACCAGCAGCACGGAGAACTGTGGGCGCCCGCTCCTCTACTGCAGCGACTAGCGGAAACGGGCAAGACGTTTGCCGAGTTCGACAAAGAGCATGTTGCGGCTGCGTAGGGGTCTTCGCCGCTATACTATTTTTGCCGAGCCATCGCTCAAAGGAGAAGGCGTGTCGAGTCTGAAGGAATTCCAATGCGAGATTTGCGGGATCGTCAGTGAGAATCCGATCCACTGGTTTGTGATCGAGTGCGGAGATCAGAAGCTCGCGGTCGTCAAATGGGATCTGACTGCCGCCAGTAGCTCCATCGCCCGGCATTTCTGTGGCGAAGCCCACGCCCAGGTGTATATCAGCCGCTGGTTTGAATCCCAGTGCGCGCCACCTAAATCCGTTTTCAAGGTTTCTTAGCCCGTTTCGACCCGGTAAGAACTCCGCCTTAACCAGCGCTACCGGGACACCTCACTGAAATCCCATTGTGTAGGAAAATAGAGCATGACTCCCGTGCGAATGGACAAGTGGCTTTGGGCCGCCCGATTCTTCAAGACGCGAGCATTGGCCGCACGCGCTTGCGAACTCGGCAGGATCCATTCCAACGGGCAGCCTGCCAAAGCTGCGCGCGAAGTCCGGATGGGAGACAGGTTGCGAGTAACCAACGACGGCGGTGATTTTCAGGTGGAAGTCCTGCTGCTCAGCGATGCGCGCGGCCCGGCTTCGGTTGCACAAACGCTTTACCGCGAGACGGCGGCGAGCCAGGAACTGCGCCTGAAGGTGGCAGCGGAGCGTAAGGTGATGAGACAGTTCGAACCGTTACCCGCGAGCCGGCCATCCAAACGCGACCGCCGGAAAATCATCCAGTTCCGGGGGAGAGGCTGACCGCAGGCGAACGCCGATAATCCAGCCCTTGTTCGCAGGTAGCGAACAATATGCCGATCCTCACATCAAAGCGGCCGAATATGGATTGGTACAAAGTAGCGCAGTCTGGGATAGTGAACGCCTTTCGACGATCCCGTTCCGTGCTGACCTTGTTGCTGGCCGCGAGTCTGTCGCACGCCGCTTCCTACCAATACTTTCGCATCGGAAACGAGAACGACGTTCAAACCAGGCCCGCTGCCGGCATTGCCATGATGGGAGGTGGCAGCGATCTTGATGAAGCGTTTCGCTGGCTTTGTCAGAAGGGCAATGGCGGTGACTTCCTGATCCTACGTGCGACTGGGGACGACGACTACAACTCCTATGTCAACGGGTTGTGCAAGCTGAACTCGGTTGCAACCCTGATTATTCCCGATCGCCAGGCGGCGCAGGACCCCGCGGTGAAGGAGATTATTCGAGATGCGGAAGTGGTATTCATTGCCGGTGGCGATCAGGCCAACTACATCCGCGCTTGGAAAGATACGCCGGCGGAGGACGCGATCAATGCCAATGTCGCCGCCGGCAAGCCGATTGGCGGAACCAGCGCTGGTCTCACCGTGCTGGGTGAATTTGTCTATGGCGCTCTCGGAGACAAACCCGACGACCACGATCTCGCTTCCGCCGATGTTCTGCCCAATCCTTACTTTGAGCGAGTAACGCTGATTCGCGGGTTTCTAAAGATTCCGCATCTGCAGAACCTGCTGACCGATTCGCATTTCGCCAAGCGTGACCGCATGGGCCGCACTCTGGGATTTTTGGCGCGTGTTATTCAAGATGGATGGTCTGACCTTCCGCGTGAAGTTGCGATTGACGAGAAGTCGGCGGTGCTGGTCGATCCGGATGGCAAGAGCGCCATAGTGGGAAGCGGCAACGGGGCATACTTTCTTCGGCCCACTCGCCGTCCCGATGTTTGCAAAACCGGGCAGCCTCTCACATTCCAGAGAATCAGCGTCTATAAAGTTCCAGCGGGCGGACACTTTGATTTCAAATCGTGGACGGGGGATGGCGGGACGGCTTATTCGCTCTCGGTTGAGAAAGGAAGGATCGACAGCACACAGACCAACCATGTCATCTACTGATTCGCCTTTGCGCGATAAGCGCGTGCGCTATTGCCGTTGACTTCGCCCGCATTCCCTGCGAAACTCCGTGGCTAGAAGTTTGGGCCTGAGATGCGCCATGGGCAGGCACTGCCACTACTTCCGTCCGTGTGCAAGCACGCTTGAGCAACCGCGTTTTCTCGTCGACTTGGGGAAACTCGAAGCCGGCCTGTGATTTCCTTCCTGTGAGCTGAATCGCCGACGCTCTCCGTGTTCCTGGTATGCAAGATCGTACGTTGAAATCAAAGGGGCCCTATGAAACTCCCAAGGATTATGCTGCTGTCGCTGGTTGTGACGGTAGCTTCCGCCGTGTCTTCGGCTCAGGATGCGACTGGAAGAATTTTCGGAACGGTGTACGACCAGCAGGGAGCGGTGATCCCGGCCGTGCAGATTACCGTGACCAACACGGCAACCCAGGACGTGCGTACGGCGACCACGGACAAAGAGGGATATTTTCAGATATTGGCGCTGCCCATCGGCAATTATAAGGTGGCAGCCGAGCATGCCGGATTTAGCCGTGTGATCAGCCCCGAGCAGAAACTGCTGATCAACCAGGCACTGCGCGTCGACGTCAAGATGCAAGTGGGCGCGGAAAATCAGACGGTCGAAGTCGGGGCTGAGGCCGCACCGGTCGAAACCGTCAACCCAACTCTGGGACAGTCAATCACGGGACGAACCCTTACCAACATGCCATTGAACGGGCGCGACATGCTGGATCTGGCATTGCTTCAGCCTGGGGTCACGGAAAGCAACGACGACAATTCCGGGGCGGGCAACTACAGCATCGCGGGCGGACGCAGCGACTCGGTGACGTTCCTGCTGGATGGCGGACTGAACAACGATTTGCTGGATAACAGCAACCTGCTCGATCCCAATCCCGATGCCGTCGCCGAGTTCCGGCTTCTGACGAGCGACTACACGGCTGAGTACGGACGCAACGGCGGCGGGATCATCAGTATCGTAACCAAATCCGGGACGAATCAGATTCATGGCAGCACGTTCGAATTTTTGAGAAATCTCGCTTTCGACTCGAACGACTACTTCAACAAGCAGGAAGGACTTCCGCGGCTCGACCTTAAACGCAACCAGTATGGAGCGACGCTGGGAGGACCGATCGTCAAAGACAAAATGTTTTTCTTCCTTGCCTACCAGGGACAGCGACAGGTTAAGGCGGTTCCGGACGACGATGTTCCAGTCTTCACCCCGCAGGAGTTGCAGGGCGATTTTTCTAATTCTTCTACTGGCGGTACCCCCGACCCAGGCGTGGTCGCCTTCCTTGAGGCCAATCCATATTTCCAGCCAAACTCATCCCTCGCCGCCCAAGGCATCATTGGCACGTTCAATCCCACGACCAATACCAACAACGTGTTCGATCCCGTAGCGCGAGCATACATCAAGGCCGGCTTGATCCCAAGCACTCCCAGTGGTCTGTTTTCGGGCTCACCGAATGAGGTGGACAATCGCGATGAATTGACCAGCAAGTTTGACCTGAACCTCAACGCTAAGGACAAGCTTTCTGCCACCGTTGGTTTTAACCGTGGGGGCAACCTCTACACAGGCACTCTAAATCCTTTGCCTTACGCCACCGTTCCCGGGTTTCCCAGCGCTACCGAGGCCAACTATTACTTCATTAACCTGGGATACACCCGAATCTTCTCACCCACCTTGCTCAATGAATTTCATTTCGTTACCCACCGCAGCAATTACCTCGCGGATTCTACGGTGAATCATCTGCCCACGGGCCCATCTCTTGGCATCGACATCACTCCCGACCTTGCCACTGGTCCTACGAACATATTCTTCGATAACGGTTTTCAGATAGGTCCCAGCGAAAACGGTCCCACGCGCTACATCGAGAACACGTTTTCCTGGACCGACGCGGTTACGTGGACACGGGGAAAACATAACTGGAAATTCGGCGCTGGGTTCTCTCCTTACCAGGAAAACCTGGTCTTTGACTATTACACGAATGGTGAATTCGATTTTTACACCTACAAAGGATCGAGTGCCAGCGCGGGAAATCCGTTTGCCGATTTTCTTATGGGCGTGGCGGACGCTTACTTTCAGGGGGCGCTGGCTCCTTCCAACATCCGAAGCAAGAGCACTTATGTATTTGGCCAGGACGAGTGGCACATTCGCAAGAACCTGGTGCTGACCCTGGGACTGCGCTACGAATACAACACACCCAAATCCGACACCAAGGGGCGCACGTTTTCCGTAATTCCCGGTGAGCAGTCGCAAAGATTTACAGACGCCCCGGCGGGGATGGTCTTTCCTGGCGACCCCGGCGCCCCCACGGGCACGAACTTCCCCGACAAGAAAAACTTTGCGCCACGTTTCGGATTCGCCTGGGATCCGACCGGAAGCGGCAGGACCAGCGTGCGCGGCGGTTTCGGAGTTTTTTACGACATTCTTAAGGGCGAAGATAATCTCCAGTTCAACGGCCAGCCTCCGTTCGTGAGCAACGCAGGTTTCTTTTTCAACGGTGTTTCAACGCCGCCCAGTGCGCCACTGAGTTTCCTCTCTCAGCCGTTTCAATCGTATGGGGTTCCTAACACATTTCCTTCGACGCCGCCTGCACCCAACATCGATTTCACTCCATTTCTTCCGATTAATAACACAGGCTTTGTCTACCTGGACGATCCTCACCTGCGCACTCCCTACGTCTACCAATACAACTTGAGCCTGCAACGCAATCTTTTCGCCGAGTCGGTTTTGGAGGTCAATTATGTAGGCAGCTCAGGGCATGGACTGACGTCGCTGAAAGACATCAACCCCACGGTGCTGGGGCATAACCGGCGACTGCTCAACCACAGCGACAGCAGTTGCCTCACGACATTTGGTCAAGTGGATGCGGTTTGTTTCGGCCAGCTCCCGGAATTCCAGAACGTGTCGAACGCGAACTACAACGCCCTCGAAGCGAGCCTGACACGTCAACCCAAAGACTCAAGGCTGGGCACGGTTTATTACACCCTCGCCTATACCTATGCTCATAACATTGACAATGCGTCCGGTTTCGCGCAGCGCAATGCCACTGTGCCCGCCTACGCTCCGCATCTTTTCTACGCTTCCGGTGACAGCGACGTCCGCCACCGCATCAGCTTCAGCGGAGGATGGGATCTGCCCTTCGATCGCATTTGGGCCACGGGACCGAAGCGCCTGACCAAGGGATGGAGTCTCTATCCCATCGTTACCTGGCGAACTGGATTCCCATTCGACATTTTCGCCCAGTTGCCCGACAGCGTCGACCCTGCCAACCCCGGTACTTCGGGGGCGGGCGATCCTTATCTTTCGCATGCCGCAGTGGTTGCCCCAATAAGAACGTTTGATCCCCGCAAGCTGCGGACGATTAATGAGATCACCTATGGTACCAACCCCGTCACGGGCCGCTGCCAGATCACGACCACTCCCGTCACCGGCAACTTTCTCTTTGATCCCAACAGCTTTTCCAACGTGCCGCTAGAGAACTATTTTTACTATGACCTCGGTACTCCCAATCCTTGTTTCCCGCAAATCGACCCAGTATCTAACCCGGCCGACCGAACGTACGGCCTGCCTCGCAATTCGCTCCGTGGTCCGGGTCTGACTAATCTCGACATCGCGCTCGCCAAAACCACTGCGATCAGCGAGCGGTTCAAGCTGGAATTTCGCGCCGAGTTCTTCAATGCTTTGAATCACCCCGAGTTCGGTCAACCGACCCTCACCAGCCCCAACACAACGGCGAACATTGACAGTCCAACTTTCGGCCAGATCACTACCACCGGCAGCATTCGCGCGGCGGCTCCCCGCATCGGGCAGTTGGCGCTGAGGCTGACGTTCTAGGGTGTGGTAGCGAATCCTTGGTTCTGTGGTCGGCCGCGGTTGACGTGCGATGCCAGCCGCCGCGGCCCCGCTGTTATATTGATCGGAGTATCTGAGGCTTCCGGCCTTAGCTACCTGCTGTGGAGGAAATGATGGCCCGCAAGACCGAACAATCCTGCAAGCTGCAGAAACGCGCCGAACAGTTGATTCCCGGAGGCGTGAACTCCCCGGTGCGCGCTTTCCGCAGCGTGGGATGTGACCCACTCTACATCGTGCGCGGCCAGGGATCGCACATTTGGGACGCCGACGGCAACGAATATGTGGATTACATCGGCTCCTGGGGTCCGCTCATCCTGGGTCACGCCGCGCCCGCCGTTATTGAGGCCGTGATTTCGGCGGCGCGCAGAGGCACCAGCTTCGGAGCTTCCACTCCCGCGGAAGCGGATCTTGCCGAGTTGGTGATTTCCGCTTTTCCGCACATGCAAAAAGTGCGCTTTGTCAGTTCGGGCACCGAAGCGACCATGTCGGCGATCCGCCTGGCGCGCGCCTATACGAAGCGCAAATACATTGTGAAGTTTGAGGGCTGCTATCACGGGCACGCCGACGCGCTGCTGGTGAAAGCGGGATCGGGCGTGGCCACGCTGGGCATTCCGGGTTCGGCGGGCGTTCCGGAAGAATTCACGCAGTTCACGCTTGCGCTTCCCTATAACGACACCGGCGCGCTCGAACTGGCATTCGAAAAATTCAAGCACCAGATTGCGTGCGTCATTGTGGAGCCGGTCGTCGGCAACATGGGGTGCGTGCCTCCGGCGCGCGGATACCTCGAAGCTCTGCGGGCGATGACCTCGCGCGATAAGGCGCTGCTGATTTTCGACGAAGTCATGACCGGATTTCGCCTGGCCTTTGGCGGAGCGCAGGAACTCTATGGGATCAAGCCCGATCTCACCACTATGGGCAAAATCATCGGCGGAGGCTTGCCGGTGGGCGCTTACGGCGGCCCGAGCGAAATCATGGATCTGATTGCTCCGCTCGGCCCGGTGTATCAGGCGGGAACGCTTTCTGGGAATCCGCTGGCTATGGCCGCTGGTTATGCCACGCTGAGTTACTTGCGCGAGCACAAGGATGTTTATTCGAAGCTCGACAAACTTGCTGGCGAAGTGGTCGCAGGAGTAGCGGCCGCAGCCAAGGATGCCGGCGTGACCATGTGCCACAATCGCGTCGGCTCGATGTTTACGTGGTTCTTCGCAGCGGGCCCAGTCACGGATTGGACTTCCGCCGCCAAGTGCGACACGGACGCCTTTGGGCGTTTCTTCCGCGCGATGCTGGAAAACGGAATCTACCTGCCACCGTCGCAGTTCGAAGCGGCATTCTTGGGCGCCGCGCACACAGGACGCGATGTGCAACAGACGGTAGCGGCGGCGAAGCAGGCGTTCGCTATGGCGGCGGCGTAAGAAGACCCCGATGCGTCGTTGGCCGATAGTCCCCGACTAGTAACTCCAGGAACGCCTGGCAGTGTCACTACAATGCAGTTCATCTCAAGTGGAAAAGGAAACTTGAATGAGGCGCCTGGTTCTTACGACTAGTCTTTTGTGTTTAGGAGCGCTTTGTCTGGCCGGGGAAACAGCTACCTTTGACCACGTAAAGATTCACCGTCAGAAGACTCCTGACAAACGGGTACTGCTTGACAAGGTCGGCGTCCTGACCTTTGATGACGCTGGACGAAAGCTCACTTTCACGAGCGGCGCGGGCGACAAATTCGAAGCGGGGTATGACGACGTAGCCAAGGTCGTGTTCGAAGTGACTACCCATATGCGCGGCGGCGCATTGGCTATTGTCGTCTCTGCCGCCGGGCTTCCCGGAGCGGTTGCGGGCGACATCATTAGAGGTATCCATGTCCACGATTACTGGTTCTATTTGGAGTACAAGAACGGTGACCACAACGAACAGGTTCTTCTGGAAGTGCCCAAGGAATCCTGCGAAAGCGTAATCGGCAAAGCCACTAGCCTGTTCGGTTCACGCGTAACAGTGGCCGAATTTCAGGAAAAAGGCGAGGCGTTCGCGGAGAAGGACGGCGAGATCGATGAAAAGCAACTGCCCGATGTGCGATCAAAGCACTCGCTACGCGTCGACAAGAAAAATCATCCATTACCGGAACCGCGGCCCGACAAGGCGACGGTGGTAGTCGTTTGCCCTTCATTGGCCGCTCGATATGCAGGGAAAGGGAATCAATTCAAGCTGCATGCCAATGACCACGTGATCGCGGTAAACAAATGGGGAACCTACAGCTTCGCCTACGTCGATCCTGGCAGGTACCATCTGGTCTCGCAATCGGAGAACGCCAATGGTTTCGAAATCGAGATGGAAGCAGGCAAGATGTACTATTTTATGCAGAATACGTTCGAGGGAGTATTCAAGGGACGCACGATGCTCTCGCGCAACAGTCCGGAGCTTGTGATGTACGAGCTCAACGGTTCCTATTTCTCTGACTGGAAGCGCAAGAATTCCAGCAAGTGAGAGCTTCTAATCGACCGCCAAAGAGGGATCGATGATAGCCTGCATCATCTCCTCCACCGTCACAAACTCGTATCCTTGATCGCGATACCGCCGGATCAGATTGTCCGTCGCAATCACGGTCTGCGCACGGTCGGCACCCAAGCCGCGATATCCGCCATCGTGCAGCAGGATCACGTCGCCGCCGCGCATCTGCCGCTCGACCTTCTTTTGGATTGCCGCGGCGGGCGGAGCGCTCCAGTCGTATCCCGTCACGTTCCACATGACCGTCTGTAATCCGAGGTCACGCGCGATCCTGATCGTCGCTGGGCGTCTACCGCCAAACGGTGGACGAAACAAGCTCGAATGCTCGCCAACTGCGTCCTGCAAAGCCTGACGGCAGTCGACCAGCTGAATGCGTGTCTGCGCTTCCGATTCGAAGATGAGCAGCGGATGCGTGAAGGTGTGATTGCCGATGACATGTCCCGCCTGCGCCACCGCGCGCGCAATCTCGGGTCGTTGCTGCACGTAGCGGCCGATCATGAAGAACGTCGCCTGCACACTGTGCTTCGCCAGCACATCGAGCAACTTCAGGGTGTGCGGATCGTTCGGCCCGTCATCATAGGTCAGAGCGATTTGCTTGCTGCCGCGAATCCCCGCCGCAAACGTTCGTCCGTACGATTGGCCCGTCGGCGACATGGACTGGTACCCAGCCGCTGAAGCGGCGGCAGCGGTCGCCGTCAGTCCGATTAAAGCCTGGAACATGAAGAGATTCTAGCTGGTAGAGGGACGGGCGTCTCGCTCGTCCAGTGCATCGCGGCCGGGCGAGGACGCCCGGCTCTCCACTGGCTAGGGATGACTTCGCTGTTAACCTTTCTCTCAATTGCGTCCGGAGGCGAAGCAATATATTCTGCTGACAGTTCCCACTACAATCGACAGTCGACAATCGATAACTCATGGCCAACCTTTTCGAGCTTCCCCGTTACATTGCGGTTGAAGGCCCCATACGCGTTGGAAAGAGCACACTGGCACGGGTTCTCGGCGAGCGCCTGGCGGCGCAGCGTGTCGTCGAGCCGGAGGACAATCCATTTCTGCAGGCGTTCTACGAAGGCGAGAGCGGCGCGGCTTTCCAGGCACAGTTGGCGTTTTTGATTCGCCGCTTCGAGCAACTGCGCGGGCTCGATCTGGGTCCGCGGTCAAACAAGACAGTGGTTTCCGATTACATTTTTGAAAAAGACAAGCTCTTCGCCTGCCTCAACCTCAACGATCAGGAACTCGACACCTACAATCGCTACTTCAATTATTTCCGCGAACAAGTGCCCACGCCCGACCTCGTCATTTATCTGCAGGCCACGCCTGAAGTGCTGAAGAAGCGGCTGAAGAAAAAGAATGCGGCCGGCGAAAAAGCTATCAGCGAAAATTACCTGATGGAAGTCGTCAAGGCCTACGAGCATTTTTTCTTTCACTACACGCAGTCCGACCTGCTGATCGTGAACACCTCCGAGATCGACTTCGTGGACCGCAACGAAGACCTGCAGGAGCTGCTGAAAAAAGTCTCCGCCCCGATCAAGGGCACGCAATATTTTCTGCCGCTGGGGAGCACGGAAGCGGCCAGCGCGTAGGAGTTGGTCGATGGTCGTCGGGCCCCTAACGGTACGGTCTGGCTTTAAGGCCCCCCAATTTATCCGCATCTGCGATGTTGCGCGGATTGCGAAATGTTATTACAATTGTAATAACACGAGGAGCGGGCATGGTTGAACTCAAAATTCGCAAGTTTGGCAACTCGCTGGGCGTGGTCCTGCCGAAAGAAGTGATTGACCGCCTGCAGACCAGCAACGGGGAACGGCTTTTTCTTATCGAGTCGGGGGACGGCGACTACCGGCTCACACCTTACGATCCGGCGTTCGAGAAGAAGATGGCGAAGGCGGAGGAGATTATGTCGCGCTATCGCAACACGCTGCACGCTCTTTCAAAGTGAAGACGCAAAGTGAAAAAGAAAGAGCTACTCTGGATCGAAGAGCGTGACGTGCTTGCGATCCACGATCGGCTACTGGCGCTCCACGGCGGGGCGACCGGGTTGCGCGACCGGGGCCTTTTGCAATCCGCTCTGGCGCGCCCCCGACAGCACTCCAGCTATGCCGATAAGCCAGATATCGTCGAAATGGCGGCACTGTACACAGCCGGCATTGTCCGCAACCATCCTTTTGTCGATGGCAACAAGCGAACGGGGTTTGTCACTGGCGTGCTTTCTCTCGAACTCCATGGGTTCGACTTCAAGGCCAGCGAGGCGGACGCTACGCAGGCCGTGATGGCTCTGGCAGCAGGCACGCTCGATGAAGCTGGTTACACGGCGTGGCTGCGGGAGAACGTGAAGCGCAAGAGAGGGCGCTGAAACGTTTGCTGCGTCGATTCTACAGATCTGACGGTTGCAGGCCGGTATGCTTGGCAATACGGACCAGCATGCGGGGGCCGATCTCTTCCTCATATCTTCACTTCCGCCGCGCCCGGTCGCGCAGGGCCGCGACTAGTCCCTTCTTGCGGATCTCAGCGGCCGGAATTTCGATCCTCTCGCTTTTCACCCCTGCGAGGAGATCCTGCTCGAGATTCCGTAACCGACGCTCTTTGTCCTGACGGATTAGTTCGCGGATGTACTCGCTGGGCGTACTCCAGTCGCCGGAGTTGACTTGGCCCTCGATGTAGTCTTTGAGAGCTTCGGGGAGGGAAATGTTTAGGGAACTCATGGGCATGCCTTCATAATATGACAGTTTATGACGGCTTGGAAGAGTGGGAACGTCTCCGAGACGCAGGCGCTAATGTGGACATCTACCCGGATACGACATTGGGCGGGCTGAACAGATGGCCGAAGAGCTCGTGGTGAGTGCGTCAGGCCGCCCCTCAGGGGCTAAAGCCCGCGCTATTAGGGGGCTCTGGCGGCACGGCTGAAGCCGTGCCCTTCCCAAAGGCGATTTGGCGAGACGGCCTCCGGATGGAATTGGCCAACGACCGACGGCTGTAACCTACCGACCAGCGACTATCGACCAACGACCCTTTTGGAGCTATAATCCCCCCAGCGTCATCCAACTACTGAAAGACGACGCGTACAGGCTCTATCCGCCCGGTTTGCGGAGGGGCACTGGAGGACACTGTGAGTCTCACGCCGATCGGCGGGCTTTCCCGCAGCCGCAAGATCACCACTGCTACTCTCCGCGAAAAGAAATTTCAACACGAACCCATCACCTGCTTAACCGCTTACGATTACGCCACGGCGCGGCTGGTTGACGAGGCTGGCATCGACGTTGCCTTGGTTGGCGATTCGCTGGCCATGACCATGCTTGGCTACGAGAACACGCTCTCGGTCACGGTCGACGAGATGCTGCACCATGTCCGGGCGGTGCACCGCGGCGTGAAAGATGCGCTGCTTATTGCCGACATGCCTTACGGGTCTTATCAGGCTGATCCCACCGAAGCCGTTCACAACGCCGCCCGCTTTGTGAAAGAAGGCGGCGCGGAGGCGGTCAAGATGGAAGGCGGCGAGAAGCGCGTGGACGTGATCCGGCGCGTGATCGATGCCGAGATTCCGGTTGCCGGACACATTGGCCTCACGCCGCAATCGCTCAACATCATGGGCGGCTACAAGGTTCAGGGCAAGACGCTGGACGGCATCGAGCAACTCATGCGCGATGCGGTTGCGCTCGATCGCGCTGGGGTGGCGTGCATTTATCTCGAAGGCATTCCGCGCGAAGTCGCGGCTATGATCACGGCCGAGGTCGAAGCGCCCACGATCGGCATCGGCGCCGGCCCGGATTGCGATGGTCAGGTGCTCGTATTCCACGACCTGGTCAACCTGACGTTTGGACAACCGGCAAAATTCGTTCGCCGCTACGGAGACGCGGCCGCGCTGATCACGCAATCGGTGCTGGCCTTCAAGGCCGACGTGGTTTCGCACCAGTTCCCGAACGACGCTGAGAGCTACCACCTGCCGAAAGAAACGCAGGCCGCACTCGAAACGGTACTCTACCGCAAGCACGCGCTGCAGCGATAATAGCGGGCGGAGGAAACGGCGTGCGAGATGTAGTGCAAACGATAGTTGCGTTTATTCTGCTCGGGGCTCTGGTTGCCTGCTCCAAGCCCGCGCAGACGCCAGCCGCGGAAACGCGGCAGCCGACCGGCCTCGAGTCCATCCCCGCAGCGGATCCCGCAAAATATCCGCCGCTCAGCAAAATGAGCGGTTGGCAGAATCCGTATCTGGTGGTTCGCGAGGATGGGATCGGCTTCGTCGATCTTTCCAATCGCGAGGTCCACATTCTGAAGGTGGAAGAAATCCCGGCCGAGTTGGCCTCGCTCCCATCGAGCGCGTGGCCGTATGGTCGCGTGGTGCTGGTCGCTCAAGCGGTCCCCAAAAATCCAACCGATGAGACGAAAACGGAACTGCGCAAGAACCGCGCCCTGCTGCTTGCAACCCTTAAAGAATTGGACGTTCAGTTCCACGAAGCACCCTGAGCGGTCCGAACGTCGACGGCGGTGCCGACACGCGGCCCCTAAAGGGGCGCTCGAATCGGACGACTTTCGGCATCGCTAAAGCGATGCCCTGATACGAACCTTGGTTTGACCGCAGCCGGTTAAGCGTTGACGCTCCGAGCCATGAAGATATGCGCCACGATCACCGAAGCCCGCGCCGCCTGCGGCTCCGCTCGCGCCAGTGGCAAACGCCTCGGCCTTGTTCCTACCATGGGCGCTCTGCATGAAGGCCACTTGTCGCTGGTTCGCGCTGCCAAGGCGCAATGCGACGCCGTTGCCGTTTCCATCTTCGTGAACCCCACGCAATTTGGGCCGACCGAGGATTTGGCGAAATATCCGCGCCAATTCGATCAGGACTGCCGGCTGCTGGAACAAGAAGGTGTCGAGATCCTCTTCGCGCCTTCTGTGGAAGAGATCTATCCCCAGGGCGCAGTCACATGGGTGCTGGTCGAAGGCTTAAGTGAAAAGCTCGACGGACGCTCGCGGCCCGGCCATTTCCGCGGTGTGACCACGATCGTCGCCAAGCTGTTTCACATTATCGAGCCCGACGCCGCGTTCTTTGGACAGAAAGACGCCGCGCAGCTCGCCGTGATCCGGCGCATGGTGCGAGACCTGAATTTTGCGGTAGGTATTGTTGCCTGCCCGATCGTACGGGAACCGGATGGTCTGGCCATGAGTTCCCGGAACGCCTACCTGAATGGAGAAGAGCGCGTCCGAGCGCTGGTGCTGCAACGGGCTTTACAGGAAGCTCGGAATCACTTTCACGCCGGAGAAAGAAGCGCCGCCAAGCTGATTTCTGCCGGCAACGAAGTCTTCGCCCGCGAGCCGCGAGTCCGTTTGGATTATTTCGAGGTCGTTGATCCCGACACGCTCGAGCCAGTCGAACAGATTTCGCAGCAGACGCTAGTTGCCGTTGCGGCGCACGTTGGCTCGACGCGCCTGATTGACAATGTAGTTCTGAATCCGTGAGCAGATGGCAAGCCTGCCTACAACGGCAATTGCTTCCAGTTGGCCCGTGATCCGGGCGGAATCCGCAGTCGCAGGTTTATGGCTTGCGCCCGTGCTGCGCGCAGGTGCTAGTCTGACGTAGAAAGCGATGAACAACCGCGACATCCAGGCGGCTTGGAAGTATCACGATGGCACAAAGCACTCCTACTGGAGTATTCGTAACAATCCTCATTTCCTGGACTGGGCGAATCGGCCACTTTCTTTCAAAATCTATCCGACGATAGAGCCGCTCCCGCTGCCGCGGGACGTGCCGCAAACAGGGGTTGCCGCGCTCTCCGCGATTTCAGAGCCCGTGCCCTCGGCGGGCGGCGATTCGGTGCCGGACCTACAGGATCTGGCGCGCATCCTCCATTTCTCGGCGGGAATTACCAAACAGCGCGCATATCAGGGCGGAGAAATCTACTTTCGCGCCGCCGCCTGCACCGGAGCTCTCTACGAGATCGAACTGTACGTCGTGACCAGCGATCTCAAGGGCCTGGATGCCGGGGTGTATCACTTCAATCCGGCGGACGTATCGCTACGGCTCCTGCGAAAGGGCGATTTTCGTCGGAACCTGGATCAGGCGACAGCGATGGAATCCGCGGTGGCTCGCGCCCCCACGACTATTCTTTGCACCGGAACGTACTGGCGAAATGCCTGGAAGTACCAGGCGCGCACCTATCGTCATTTCGGTTGGGATAACGGCACTCTGCTGGCAAATATGCTGGCCGTTTCTACAGCGTCGGGTCTGCCGGCCGAGGTCGTGCTCGGATTCGTGGACGGCGAGGTGAACCGCCTACTTGATCTCGATACACGGCGCGAGGTTTCCTTGTGCCTGGTGCCGATCGGGTGCACAGCGGAGAGTTCGCTGCCAGCCCTGAGAGAGGCTCCGGCGCTTGGCCTGGAGACGATCCCGCTTTCGGAGCGTGAGGTCGAGTATCCCGACATGCTTGAGATGCACGACGCGTCTTCGCTTGAGTCCGTGGAGGAGGTCGCCCAGTGGCGCGGGAAGCACGCGGTCCTCGCGTCTTCCGCTCCGGCAGGCCATGCAGTTCGCCTGCAGCGACAGCCGGAAGAAGAACAGCCGAAGGACACGATCGAGCAGGTGATCCTGCGCCGCGGCTCTACTCGAACCTTCGATCGGACGGCATCCATTTCACTGGCACAACTCTCAACCATTCTCGACTCTGCTACGCGAGGTCTTCCGGCTGACTTCCTTGAGCCTCCCGGTGTGCAGCTCAACGATCTTTACCTGATTGTGCATTCGGTGCAGGGGCTCAAGCCGGGCGCATACTTTTTCGGTCGTGAGCGAAACACCCTGGAGCTCTTGAAGGAAAGAGAATTCCGCGCCGAGGCCTACCGTCTTGGATTGGAGCAGCAGCTGCCGGCGGACGCCTGCGTGGACATCTTCTTTCTCGCCGACTTGAACCGCATCTTGGAGCGATACGGGAACCGAGGCTACCGGGCCGTCCAACTGGAGGCGGGTGCGATCGGCGGCAGGATGTATCTGGCTGCGTATGCCGAGCGCCTGGGTTCGACTGGACTGACCTTCTTCGACGACGACGTGACTCATTTCTTTTCGCCGCACGCGAAGGACAAGAGTGCCATCTTCCTGCTCGCGATTGGCAAGCCGCTGAAACGCAGACCACAGTGAGGCTTCGCGAGAACCTCCGCCCGGATTAAAATCCGCCAATCGCACATTTTCCCGATCGAGTTCCGAACGAATTGTCGGTTACGCGACAACTATGCGACCCGGTCGTAAAGTTGCAAGCGGTGAAGATGCATCCGTGCATGATTGGCGAAAAATCGGAACGCTACAACTTCCGCCCCGAGACAAACGGATTTCCGGCAACGTAGTAACGCAACGGCTGTTCGGCTGATTTCACGATTCCGATACGCGGCGTGACTGTTACACGGCGCACGCGATGGCCGTCATCGACAATGCGGAGGTCCGAACGCGCGCTTACCAGGCTTTTGCCGTTGTCCCGCTGGCGCGTGACTTGGAAAGCTTCGGACAGGCGTCCTGGGCCGGAGGAAAGTTTCTTGAGGAAGGACTCTTTCGCTGCTGCAAATCCGGAGTTGCTGTGTCCGCCGGCAACTGCCGAGCTGCGCTCGGCTGGACAGCCGAGGGCGGCTGTCCCTACGTGGCCGGGGGAGGGCGTCCGTCCCCAGACTATTCCTCGCGCCTTCGCCATCTGCTGGATGCCAGCCACCGGTTCCAGCGCCCGAAACAGAACGCCTCCGGGGACTCCGTCGGGCAGGCAGGACACATTCAGGCAGTAGTGATTGCCGTAGATGAAGTAGACGTAGGCGTGACCGGGGGGACCGAAGAGAACGGCGTTGCGCGCCGTCAGGCCCGCCGCCGCGTGCGCTGCCGCATCGCCTTTGCCGAGATACGCTTCGGTTTCGACGATGCGACCGGCTAGAATTCCGCGAGGCGTTTTGCGGACCAACAGTTTCCCCAGCAACGCCCGCGCCACCCGCCGCGGATCGCGATTGAAGAACTCCGCTTTCAGTAAAGTAACTCGGCCGAGCGAACTCATGCGCACCAGACTACCGCGAATCGGAAGCTGCTGTGGGCACTGGCTGCTGCCGAGCTTTGCTCGGCTTGGACGGACGAATGCGTCCGTCCCTACACGAACATTTCAGGCCGCGGCCTTCAGGTACGCGAGCACTTCGTCTGCGTGGCCTTCTGCTTTCACGTTGTTGAAGATGTGTTTGATCTTGCCGTCAGGGCCGATCACAAACGTCGTCCGCGCGATGCCTTCTACTTTTTTGCCATACATGTTCTTCTCTTTGACCACGCCAAACAGGCTCGCGATCTTCTTCTCCGGATCGGCGAGCAACGGGAACGGCAAACTGAACTTTTCCTGGAATTTCTTCTGTGAGGCCGAGGTGTCTTTGGAGATCCCGAGCAGCACCACGCCTGTCTTCTTAATGGCCGCGTAGGAATCGCGAAAGCCGCAGGCTTCCTTGGTGCATCCCGGCGTATCCGCCTTGGGATAGAAATAAAGCACCACGGTCTTGCCGCGAAAGTCTTTTAAGGCAACCTCTTTGCCGTTCTCGTCCGTCGTACTGAAGTCTGGGGATTTATCATTAACTTGCATATGGAATTTTCTCCTCGCCGGTCGTGGTTACATCGCAAGTTATATCGCAACGGGATGTTCGCCGTCATCCTGGCTGCCTCGATCGGGCTTGCCGGTTCATGGCTTGTGGCCCAGGGTCCTTTCCCGCAGTATGGGCGCAAGCCGGCGGTGGACAAGGGACCGCGCGCCCTGGGCCTGGTCCAGCTTTCACCTAAGGGCAACAAAGGCCGCCTCATTCCCATTGTCATCATGATGGATGGAAAGTTTTATGACGCAGGCTCGTACAAAGCAACGCCCGTTCCCATGGCTCTCGATTTCGACACCGTCTACGAGGCTTTTCGCAGCGGCGTGTCGCAGGGCATCTTTACGATCACGCAACCGGGACAACTCAATCACGTCTGGATCGCCGAAGGCACGTGGCTTCCTGCGGGCTCGAAGGCTTTGGAGAAACACAAGAAGTACACGCCGCCCGTGATCGAAGACGAGGACAAGGGCGGGCCACCCGTACTTCACCGGCGAGTGGAAAAGGCGGACTCCGATAGCAAGGACACAGACAAAGACAAAAATAAAGACCAGCAAAAGCCCGCGGCTCCGCCCGCTTCGCCGACTGCAGCGCCGCCCGCCAGCGTGCCCAGTCCGCCGGATACTGGCAAGGCGTCTGCGCCGCCCGAGCCTTCGAAGGCTCCTGCGTCTTCCGCGTCCGACGAGAACATCGCCGATCCGAATCGGCCCAAGCTGCGACGTGGGAAGCCGGACCCAAGCGCGCACCGCGAACCTTACACCACGTTCGACGAGCTGACGGATGCCGCGCCGGGCGCAGCCTCTTCGGGCGCGGCGAAGCCCGACGCGAAGACGGCGAAAGATTCCGCCGCGTCTTCGCCGCCGATCGTCATGATCCCGGCGATTTCCGATGCCGGGGGCCCTGATCCGCGTCCCTACACCTATGATGTGAAGCCGGCGGAAGAAGCCATTTACCGCAACAAGATGCTTGATCTGGCCGCGGCGCAGCTTCTTGCTCATGCAGGTGCTGCGGCGAAAGAGGCTGCGCCCGCTCCCAAGAAGGCATCCACGAGCAAATCCGGCGGCAAGTCGGCCGTCAAGTCGCCCACGCCTGCCTTCGACGACGTGAGCTTGCGCATCTTTGATCTCTCCAATTCGAACGAACCGGTGCTGGTGCTGTCCGCGAAAACTCACCCGGTCGCTGTCGCTGTCTCTGCCGACGCCAGCGGAAATGTCGAAGAACCAAAGGAGGTCACGCTGATCGCCCGCACCAACCTCGAGGGCGAGTTGCGAAAACTGTTCTTTTCGCAGACCGATTCGCGACATCTCGACATGACTCCCCGCATGGAACTGATCGACGCCGTCGATGTCGATGGCGATGGCCGCGGCGAATTGTTGTTCCGGCGCACTTTCGATGAAGGCAGCGCCTACGCCATCTACCGCGTCACCGCCGACGGGCTTTGGACCCTGTTTGAGGGTACGCCATAATTCAATCGGCTCATCGGGTGATCGGGTCATCGGATGATCGAAATTCAGAGACAGAGCCTTTACACTCTCACTTTCCATTACAATGTTTGACTCTCAGGGGTGAGACCCATGCGCACTACCTCTCGTATCGCAATACTCGCTTGTCTCTCGGCTGGCTTTTGCTTTGCTCAGGATCATGACTTCAGCAAAGTTCAAATCAAAGTCTCTAAAGTCGCCGGCAGTGTTTATATGCTGGTGGGAGCGGGAGGCAACATTGGCGCTTCTGTCAGCGATGACGGCATCGTGATTGTCGACGATCAGTACGCACCTCTGGCGGAAAGAATTCAGGAGGCGCTCAAGGGCATTACCGACAAGCCGGTGCGCTTCATCATCAACACGCATTACCATGAAGACCATACGGGCGGGAACGAATTTTTCCAGAAGCAAGCGCCCATCATCGCGCATGACAATGTCCGCAAGCGCCTGGAAGAAGGCGGCCAGGCAGGCAACGGCGGTTCGGTGCATTTCGAAGCCAAGGCGCAGCCTAAGGACGCGCTGCCGATTATCACGTTCGATCACGACGTTACGGTCCACCTGAACGGAGAGGACATCCGCGCGCTGCACGTCCCGGCCGGACACACCGACGGCGACTCGGTCATCTATTTTCCGAAATCAAACGTGGTCCACATGGGCGACGATTTCGTGACCTATGGATTTCCCTTTATCGACGTGGATAGCGGCGGCAGCATCGACGGCATGATCAGTGGGGTTGAGGGCGCCATCGCCCAGCTTCCGCCGGACGTGAAGATCATCCCCGGCCACGGCGGGGTTTCAAACCTCGATGACGTGCGCGCTTACCTGAAGATGCTGAAAGAAACGCGGGCGGCGGTGCAGGATGCGCTCGACAAGAAGATGACACTGGAGCAGATGAAGGCGAAAAAGATCCTCGATCCGTGGAAAAAGTATGCGGGAGATTTCATCAGCGAAGATGCGTTTCTGGAAACGCTATACAACTCGCTGACGGGACAGAAGAACGGCAAGTTCATCAGGCATAATTAGGTGCACGAGTAGCTTGGCAGGCTGCGGAAAAACATTTTCCGCGTTGCAGTCCCACCTCAGCGGCTAAAGCCGACTCTGAAAGCAAGCCAGCTATCGCAGCGGCGAACCCCTCCACCCCATCACGCCAAAACCAGGCGTGTTGGGGGCCCCGGCGCTGCGCCACCCAAAATCATGTGCAACGCCGAATTTTCCCGCAGACTGTTAGGACTCGGCAAGCGGCGAAGGCCCGCCCAAGTTCGAGCGAGCCTTCCACTGGCTGCGATGCAATCGGTGGTCTGCCAACCGAAAGGGCGCGGCTGCCCCGTTCGGTTGGCCAAGAGAGCGGTTCAGAAGTCCAGCGTCGCGCTGGCGGCGACAACTGCGAAGTGGCAGGTCGGGCCTCCGTACCCATAAATGGCTCCATACCAATCCGGGGATAGGTCCTCGTAATATGGGAATCCATGGGCGACCGTGGAATCATTAAAGACTTCTCGGCCACTCGCGGGAAACTCAGAGCACGAAGTTACGTTGTAGGCTTCGAGGACGCCAGCGAACGCCCAAGTCCAATGAAGTCCTGAAGTGTGGACGGTGATATAGGAATAGGCGCCGGTGGTTGTGTCCTGGGCTTCGACGGTCCAATACAAAGTGTTGCCCGAAGTACCGGTCATCTCGGTATAGCCGAGAATTGAGTTCCCGGGGTGAACCTTCTCCGGCGTGCCATAGAAAGCATAATTATTGGGGCCCACCATCCAACTGGCGATGACCCAGTAATTGCCACCGAATGCGCCGTTCGAGCCATACTGGAGGACAGGTTGCAGGATCCAATTTTCGCTCGACGGCTCGATGCCATTGAACAGATAAATCAGAGCGCCGTTGGACGAAGGATTGGACGGCACGGTCCAATTACCGCCCATGAAATCGATGTTATCTTTCGAGCCCAGCGATGCTTCCCATTGGTCGGCTTCGACCCAACCATTGCCCGTGCCGGGAGTGTGGGCAAGATTCTGGGTGCGGCCCCGGGGACGGGTGATGACGGCATCTTCGGGGCAGGCATCATAGTGGGCGATGCGGGCTCCGTTCAACATCACATCGCCGGTAATTTGGCCATCCTCGACCTCGACGCTTGCGCCATTGGGGATTTCATGCACGCAATCGGGGCGGATTAACTCGCCGGGAATCTGCACCCAGCCAGGATGGTCCATGGTGGCTTGGCTAGCGTTGGTCTGTTCCTGCGCTATGGAATAGGTGGACAATCCTGCAACTGCTAGGCCGCACCAGAGAGTCGCGGCCATGGTTAGCGTGAGCCTGATCCGGCTCAGTTTGGAAGTGTGTGAAGGTTGGGTCGAATGATTGCTGATTTGCGTATTTTTGTTCGTCGTTTTCATTTTGATTCTCCTTTCGTTTAGGAATTATGTTTTGGCTCTGGCTCGGTTATTTCGTTATCAGTCAACATCGCTTGCTTGGTATGAACATCCACCAGATGCCGCAAACTTGTGTGATATTGCGTCCGATTCCTGGAAACGTCCATGGAGCCAGTCTGAAGCGGTCTGAATTGATCTGAAGAAGCATCGCGAGGTTCCGCAGGCATAATTAGGCAGGGGCCGTTTACGGTGCGTGAGATGTCGGTCGTCCCTCCGGGACTTGAATCATTTCTTCCACTTTTCCCAGCGCTGAAGCGCTGGGCTAAGTTAGTTCGCCCCTCGGGGGCTGGATTCTCGCGCATTTCGCTCCGCCGGGATGCCCGAAAATGAATTCACCCGAACACACTAAAGCCCTGTCTTCAATGGCCTGGAAATGCATCCTTGGGCTCCGCCCAGAGCAGGTTCTGAATCCGTGCCGGTCCCGAGAACGCTACTTTGGGCTTTGCCAAAAACGTCAGTGAAACCGGCTGCAGCCGGGGTGCAAGGAATTTTTACTTGCCAGACGGTACTACTCTGGTTACTATGCACAACATCTTTTATTGACATTTCGTTAGTGGCATATCTATGAATATCGGCGAGACCATTCGTAATTTCCGGCTGCAGCGCAGCATGTCGCAGGGCGACATCGAAAAGCGCACCGGGCTGTTGCGCTGCTACCTGTCGCGGGTTGAGAACGGCCACACGATTCCTTCGCTGGACACGCTCGCCAAGATAGCCGGAGCGATGGATTTGGCCCTGTCGCAATTCTTTGCCGAAGGCAACAGCAATGGCCATAAAGGGTTGCCGCAGCTTTCCGACGATGAAGTTCGCTTCCTGAGCCAGATGCGCCGGTATTCGACGAATCTGAACGACAGTGACCGGAAGCTGGTGCTGGCGATGGTGAAGAAAATGGCGGCGAACACGAAGTAGATCGGCTCTCAGCGGTCAGCTCTCAGCCTTCCGTTCCCCGAACTGCTCCATGCCTTGGCCGGTTGATCCCAAGAGCTAAGAGCTGATTCCAAGGTACGTTCGTACCATCCCTGGCGTGTCCGGTAGGAACCTCGCCATCTCCATGCGGCAACGCTAAGCTATGGGGTGGGGAATACTTGTGACCACTGATGAAGAGCTGGATCTGCTCGATCAGCAACTGCGCCGGCTGAAGATTGAATACGACATTTTCTTTAGCAACCCGAGCAAACGGCCTCCGACGGACGTCGAGTGGAAGGTTGTCTCGCTAATTCGCAAGTTCAGCGATGGCACGCGGATGAGTTTTCCGCAGCGCTTCCGGTACAACGAAATGGCGCAGCGCTTCGCGGTCTACAGCGACCTGTGGCGCAAGAAGATGCGGATTCGCGAGGAGGGTTATCGCCGGCCCCAGGATGCGCTCCTCTCGGTGGGGGGCGTGCGCGTGAACGACGAGCGTGCAGAGACGCGCCGTCCGGTGTATGGCCTCAGCCGCAGCGGCGAAACTGAGAATGCCGTGACGCCGGTGGACCAGCCTTTCGCGGTGCAGTGCTCCGGCGAGGCGGCCGAGCGGGCGCAAATCGAATCTCTCTACAAGGTGCTGACCGAAGCCAAGCAAAAATCTGGAGAAAAAGTTTCTGGCGACTTCCAGTCCTTTGCGAAGTTCGTCGAGAAAAAGACCAGCCAGATTCGCAAGGAACGGGGCTGCGATACGGTGGTGTACTCGGTCGAGATGAGGGACGGACGGGTGAAGCTTAAGGCGAAGGCGAAGAGCTAGAGGCAGTTCTCAGTTCCCGGTGCTCAGTTCTCAACTTCCTGTGATCGGCGTCGTTGGTTTGGTTGCCTCCTTCTGCTTGTTTTTTCTTGCGGGCGGAACGGAACGCAGAGTTTTGGGCTTTGAAGACTGGGAACTGAGAACTCCCACCCAAGCTGCTAGAATCTCCCTTCACTCTTCATTCTTCACTCCGAGGGGCTCATGTCTAAAATCCAGCGCGCCATTCTTAGCGTTACCGACAAATCCGGATTGGTAGATTTTGCCCGCAAACTCGCCGGATTGGGGGTGGAGCTGGTTTCGACTGGAGGCACGGCCAAGCTGCTGCGCGATTCCGGCATCGCCGTGAAAGACATTTCCGAGCTGACCGGGTTTCCTGAAATGCTGGATGGGCGGGTCAAGACGCTGCATCCGAAAGTGCATGGAGGCATCCTGCATCGGCGGGAAGACAGCGGCCATCGCGCGGCAGTCGCCGAGCATGGCATCCCAGCCATCGACATGGTGGTGGTCAACTTGTACGCCTTCGAGAAAACCGCCGCCAAGCCGGGCGTGCATTTTGAAGAGCTGATTGAAAACATCGATATCGGCGGTCCTTCGATGATTCGGTCGGCGGCGAAGAATTTTCAGGATGTCGCGGTCGTGACCTCACCCGCCGATTACGGCGCGATCGCCGATGAGATGGCACGGTCGGGCGGCGCGCTGTCGCTGTCCAGAGAAACGAAGTGGCGACTGGCGCAGAAGGCGTTTGCGACGACCGCAGCCTACGATTCCGCTATTGCTTCGACGCTTGAGCGCGTGGGCGGCGACTTCGAGTTGCGCCCATTCAAGTTAAAACCAGCGGAAGGGTTTCCCCGAAATCTGCGGTTGTCTTTTCAGAAGGTGATGGACCTGCGCTATGGTGAGAATCCACACCAGAAGGCGGCGATGTATGCGGACGGTTCGGGCGCGGGCGTGGCGAACGCGCGTCAGGTGCAGGGCAAAGAACTTTCTTATAACAACATTGTCGACCTGCAAGCCGCCTGGGATCTGGCGCAGGAGTTTGACGAGCCGGTCTGCGCCATTATCAAACACACAAATCCCTGCGGAACCGCGACCGGCAAGACGCTCGCCGAGGCTTACGTGCGGGCGCTGGAATGCGATCCGGTGTCGGCTTTTGGCGGAGTGATCGGAGTGAACCGCACGGTGGATGCGGCGGCCGCTAACGAGATGGCCAAGCTCTTTCTGGAAGTCATCGCCGCGCCCGCATTCGATGACGGCGCGAAAGCAGCCTTTGCCTCGAAGAAGAATCTGCGGCTGGTTGAAGTGCCTGCGGGACAGCAAGACTGGGTTCTGAAAAACATTTCTGGAGGCATGCTTGTCCAGGATGCCGATCTTCACAAGCTGGCCGAGGCTGATCTGAAAGTTGTAACCAAGCGTCTGCCGACGCCGGAGGAAAAACGGGCGCTGCTGTTCGCGTGGAAGGTTTGCAAGCACGTGAAGTCGAACGCGATTCTTTACGCGCGCGATGGGCAAACGGTGGGCGTAGGCGCCGGACAAATGAGCCGCGTCGATGCGTGCAAGCTGGGCGCTATGAAAGCGCAGTTGCCTCTGAAGGGCACGGTGGCTGCCTCCGATGCCTTTTTTCCCTTCCCCGACGGGGTCGAGGAAATCGCCAAAGCGGGCGCCACTGCCATCATCCAGCCCGGAGGATCGGTACGGGACCAGGAGGTCATCGAAGCGGCGGACCGGCTTGGGCTGACTATGATCTTCACGGGAGTGCGGCATTTCCGGCATTAGTCTTTACTCTTTTTGACATTAACCTCCAAAGCCCCTGTACCTCCGGCTTCAAGGCCAGGGTGCGCTTTCTCCCCACCGAAAGGCCCGCCGAATGTAGAATAAGGAAATCCGGATGGCCGCGGATCAGCATCCAATCGTTCAGCATCAAAACGAGTGTGTGGGCTGCAATTTGGAGGGCGCAGGATTTTTCATGAAAAAGCAGTTGTGGATCGTCCTTGTGGTTCTGGCGGGGTCTTTTTTGCCCGCCCCAAATATGCTGGCGCAAACCCAGTCCGCTCGCGCCGCGGATTCCCCGGTGGTCGCCGGCTCCCAGTCCGCCAGCAAGGGCAAGACGCCCGACCGCGCCGCCGCCTACTACCACTTCGCCCTCGCGCACATGTATGAGGAACAACTGGCCAACGGTCACAGCGAATTCGCGAACCGAGCCATCGATGAATACCGCGCGGCCATTGATGCCGACCCGACCTCCGCGTACCTGACCTCCGGACTCGCCGAGCTCTATGCCAAAGCCGGCCGCATTCGCGACGCGGTGGTCGAGGCGCAGGACATCATCAAGCGCAATCCCAATAATCTCGAAGCGCGCCGCCTGCTCGGAAGAATCTATCTGCGCTCGCTCGGCGACATGCAGACTGGGAGCGGATCCGAGAGCGTGCTCAAGCTGGCGATCGAGCAGTATGAGCAGATTGTCCGCCTGCAACCGGACAGCATGGACGACCACCTGCTTCTCGGGCGACTGTATCGCCTAAACAACGATCTGCAAAAAGCGGAGAGCGAATTCAAAACCGCTGTGAAGCTGCAGCCGGACTCGGAAGAAGCGGTCACGACCCTGGCTTATCTCTATAACGAACTGGGTGACACGGCTCGCGCCGCTCAGGTGCTCAGTTCAGTGCCGGACCCGGAGCGCTCGGCCAAGCTCTATTCGGCGCTGGGTTATACCTATGAGCAGCAAAAGCAATATAGGGAAGCCATCGAGGCGTATCGGCACGCGATTGAAATGGATCGCGACAATCTGGACGCCATTCGCGGCCTCGCCCAGAATCTGCTGAACGATGGCCAGGCCGATGCCGCGCTTGAGCAGTACAAAGTGATCGCGGACGCGAATCCGGAAGATGCGCAAACCTACGTTCGCATCGCGGAAATCTACCGCAAGCAGGGCAAGTACGATCTCGCGCTGGATAATCTGAAAAAGGCCGAATCCATGGTGCAGGACTCGGTAGAAGTTCCGTACAACATAGCCGCCATTTACCAGGCGCAGGGGCGTTACGACGAAGCCGTTCCGATCATGCGCGACATGCTGAAGAAATCGGAAAAGCCAGACGGCAAGTACTCGACTGGCGAGAGAAGCAATCGGGCGGTGTTTCTGGAGAGACTGGGCGCGATCTACCGCGACCAGGGGAACAATCAGGCTGCAAACCAGACGTTCCGCGAGATCATCGCCCTGGGTGGCGACGACAACATCGAGCGCGGTTATCAGGAGATCATCGATACCTGGCGCGAGGCCAAGGAATGGCAGAAGGCTCTGGATACCGCCAAAGAAGCGGTTCAGAAGCTGCCTAGTCCCCAACTGAAGATGGTGCTGGCGGCGCAGCAGGCCGATCTAGGCGACGCCGACAAGGCGCTCAAAGACGTCCGCGCCCTGTTGAAGGGCGACGCCGACGATCGCGACGTCTACATCAGGCTGGCTGAGATGAACACGCGGCTGCGCCGTTTCAGCGACGCCGCGCAGGCGCTTGACAAGGCCGAGCAGCTCTCGAGCAAGACGGAAGACAAAGAGTACGTCTGGTTTCTTCGCGGCGCCAATTTTGAGCGGGAAAAACGCTACACCGAGGCGGAAGAACAGTTCAAGAAGGTGTTGGCCAGCGATCCGGAGCATGCTTCGGCGCTGAATTATCTGGGCTACATGCTGGCCGACCAGAACATGAAGCTCGAAGAAGCGCTCGGATACATCAAGCACGCCGTGGATCTCGATCCCGCCAACGGGGCGTATCTCGATTCGTTGGGCTGGGCGTACTTCCGTCTGGGAAAATATGAATTGGCGGAAGACAACCTGCTAAAAGCTTCGCAGAAGATCAATACCGATCCCACCGTCCACGATCACCTCGGCGATCTGTACCAGAAAACCGGACGCCTGAAGCTGGCCGCGACCAACTGGGAGCGCGCCCTCACCGAGTGGAACCGCGCAATTGCCGTCGAAGTCGATCCGGCAGACCAGGCGCGGGTGCAGAAGAAGCTCGACTCCGCGAAGATGAAGCTGGCCAGGGAAGAGGGCACGAAGTAGTAGAGAGATTATTCACCGCCGAGACGCCGAGGCCGCCGAGAAGGTCTTTATTTTTCCGTTTTCGTCCTCTGGAGTTCGGCAATTCCATAAAGGGTTTTCTCCGCGATCTCGGCGTCTCGGCGGTGAATAATCCCGACGGCCCTAAACGCTGCTAAACTCTTTCCATGCTCGCCGACTATGCGGTTCGCGTGGACGAATCCCGCGGACGGCGCCATCCCGAGCCGCCGCATCCCTACCGCAACGACTTTCAACGCGACCGCGATCGTGTCGTCCACTCTCGCGCCTTTCGCCGCCTGGAGGCGAAGACGCAGGTTTTCACCCGCCGTTACTCCGACCACTTCCGCAACCGGCTTACGCACACCATTGAGGTGGCGCAGATCTCGCGCACCATCGCCGCGCAACTTGGGCTGAACACCGATCTGGTGGAAGCGCTCGCCCTGGCGCACGATCTCGGCCACCCTCCTTTCGGCCACTCCGGAGAAAAAGCGCTCGACACCGCCATGCGCCAGCACGGGCTCTCATTCGATCACAACCTGCACGCGCTGCGCATTGTCGAAGACTTCGAACTTCGCTACGCCGCGTTTCGCGGACTGAATCTGACTTTCGAGGTCCGCGAGGGCATCATCAAGCACTCGCACGATTACGACGCCAAAGACCATCCTGACCTCGCCGAGTATCTGCTTGATCAGCGTCCGCCGCTCGAAGCGCAGCTCATCGACCTTACCGACGAGATTGCCTACAACACCGCTGATCTGGACGATGGCTACGAAGCCAGATTGCTCACGGTGGAGCAGATTGCGGACAGCGTGGATCGGTTCGCAATGCATTATCGCGAGGCAAGAAACCGGTATCCGGATGCCGCCGACAAGCTGGTCTTCAACGAGGCGTTGAAAAGGATTTTCGATGACTTTGTCGGAGACCTGATCACGCATACGGCGCAACGGGTGAAAGCGGCAGACCCGCATTCTCTGGAAGATATCCGCCGCCACAGCGAGCGGTTCGCCGCGTTTAGCCCGCCCGTCGAAGCCGAGCGCCGGCGGCTGAAAGACTTTCTCTACGAGAATCTGTACTACAGCCCAGCGCTAGCGGCGGAGAAGGAAGACGCCGAGCGCATCACCGTAGAGCTCTTCGCCCACTGGATGGAGGAGCCCGACGACCTGCCGCGCAGCTACCGCGAAAAAGCCGCCCAGGAGCCGCTGCCGCGGGTTATATGCGACTACATTGCCGGCATGACCGATCCGTTTATTTATGAGCAGTATGAGAAGTATTGCGGGGCGTAGATCCACGACGACCTTTAAGTCCCGACTGCTAAGATCGGCAGGCTCGTCGGGTAGCAAGAAAAGAGGCGTATGGCAAACACATTTGGTACAGATATTTTGATTCAAGCCGAAGACCCAATGAAGGCTGCCGAGTTCTATGTCAAGGAACTTGGCTTTGAGATTACGGATAGGAATCCAAAAATGATCGGCCTCCACGGGGAAAACATCAATCTGTTTATTGAGCCTGGCCCTGCTCTTGGGCCGGTATTGGAGGTTACCGTCAAGAACGTCAAGGAAGCCAAGGCGAGGCTCCAGAAAAAGGGTTGCCAGGTAATCAAGGACGAGCCCAATTTCCCAAGGGTTTATATCAAGGATCCAAATGGGCTAATTTACAATCTGACGGAGTGACAGGGCTTGGGGGTGTTTGCGAGCTCTGCCGCCAAAGTCCGAGTCACCGCTCAATGGCGTTCGGCCTCACTTGTTTCGTAAGCAGCTCCAGCGTCACTTTGAGCGACTCGGCCGACGGCTCATGACCGGTGCCGGGCACACTGATGAATTGCTTCTGCGGCGCTTTAATCGTATCGAGGTAGGCCTTGGCAAGCTCCGGCAATGCGTTGATATCCTCCTGGCCCTGAACAAAAAAGATTGGGATCGCGAAGTCCGTTCCTAACGCGGGGAGGTCGACAGTCTCCATGGGGCCTGACATCGTCATCCCGAAAAAGTGAACGAACGAGAAGTCATCGGCGTCGTCGTATTGTGCCCTCTCGGCGACTGAAGCATAGGCGGGGTCTATGGTTATCGGTGGCGAGGCGGCAGTTACCCGCTTGGCCTGATATGCCAGCAGGGCTTTGTGGAACACCGGCCACTTGCGGAGCGAGTCCCACGGCGGTGGGCCGAGTGCTTCCAGCGCCTTGACGGTCTTCTGATCGTCATCGGCGCGCGCCAATTGAAGCACGCGGCCGTAACTCGCGGCCTGACCGGCTCTTTCGTTTACCAGCTGCGCCATGCCAATGTATGCGTAGAAGAGGTCGGGCCGTTGCTTGGCCATGTAGATCCCGAGAATCGACCCCCAGGATCCGCCGACTAGAATGATTTTTTTCTTTCCAAGATGCTTCGTGAGGTACTCGCTGACTTCGATGCCATCCTGGACCATGCGATCGAGCGTCATGGTTGGTTCGATCGACGGTCCGGTTTTTCCGTATGTTCTGCCGGCGCCGCGCTGATCCCACTGCACCAGGGTAAAGTCCTTCTCCCAAGTGCCGAACACGGACTCCGCAAAGGGGCTTCCTGCGTCTCCGGGCCCGCCATGTAGAAAGAGAATGACCGGATTGCGCTTGTCATCTCCCTTGATCGTGACCCATTGGCCTATTCCGCCGATCTGGATGAAACCTTCTTCCTTCAATTGCGTGGTTTGTGTTGTTGCGCTTGAGCTCTTGGCGGGAGCTGGGCCGGGCAGGCCGAGTGCCATGCCAATGACAGCGAGACCCAGCAGGGTTGACACAGATACTGTCTTGTTTTCAATTGGCATCGTGATCTCCACTTCACCAGGGTCGGCCGAGCGTCGGACCGCCGCGTTGGTCGTTACGGGATACGAATGCCGGTCGAAGTAGGTTCCCGATTTTTTTGCTTTCGAACCAATGGCAATTCTTTGGGGACGCACATTAGTTCGCGTATGTAATCCGGTAGATGACACCGCCCGCGTCGTCGCTCAAGTACATCGACCCATCGCCGCCGAACACGATCCCCACTGGGCGCCCCATCCACCGGCCTTTTTGCTTCTCGCCCGGCGCCAGCCATCCGGTGATGAAATCTTGCGCACCGCCTTGAGGCTGGCCTTTGTCGTCGAGCTTTACGCGCACGACTTTGTAGCCGGTCGGAACGCTGCGATTCCACGATCCATGAAACGCGACGAAGACGTTGTTCTGGTATTCGACAGGGAATTGCGGCCCTTCATAAAACGCGAGCCCCAGCGGAGCGGAGTGCGCCTGCATCTGAACCTTGGGCTCCATCACATTCTGGCAACGATCGTCTCCGGGTTTGGTGAAGTTGGAATCGGGCACGCGGTCGCCATAGCAGTAAGGCCAGCCGGCATCGCCACCATCTTTTCCGAGATCGTAGATTGTTTCCGGCGGCAGATCGTCACCCAGCCAGTCGCGCCCGTTGACTGTGACCCAAACTGTGTCCGTCTTCGGATTCACCGCCAGCCCCACGGCATTACGCAGGCCTTTCGCGAAGATTTTCTGGCCGCTGCCATCCGGATTGAATTCCATCACGGTTGCTCGCTGCGGATCCTTTTCGATACAGATGTTGCAACTCGATCCGGCCGAGACGTACATCTTGCCGCCGTGAAACACGAGGCTGCGGGTCGAGTGCCCGCCACCGGTCGGCAGCTCGGCGAGCCATTCCGGATTGGACGCCCGCAGCTTCGCCTCATCCCAGTCGTAACGGCGGACCTTGTCATTCTCGGCGACGTACAGCTTGCCTTCGTAAAACGCGAGCCCGTGCGGTTCGTTCAGCCCGTCGAGAACGGTCACCTCACGGTCAGCCTTGCCCGCGTGTTTCGGATCGGGAAGCGCGACCACCTTGCCCTCGCCCGATTCGCTCACCAGAAGCACGCCGCCCGGACTGAAGATCAACATGCGCGCGCTGTCCACGTTATTGGCGAAAACCGAGATGTGGAATCCCGTCGGCACTTTCAGTTGCCTAAGATCGAAACGAGTCTTCTCGGCGTGAGCGCAATCGGAGTGAACCAGGAATGCCAACAGGGAAAGAAGCAGTGCAAGCGATAGTCGTGGGATATTCAATTCTTGCATACATTGATGGGATGATCCCACGGCCGACTTTGTTCATTTTTTTGAAGGAGCACGGAAGACACATGCACGCAGTTTTTATATCGGTTCCGCCAAAATTACCGCCAGGCGCGGTGCGCAACCGAGGAAGGATGAGGTACAATATATATGAAAATAAAGCACTTGCATTCCACATCCATCACCTTGGCATTTGGCACGCAAACTGTTAGTAGAAATGCAGGCCCGTGACCGGGTCGGCTTTTTGAGGCAAGCTTTTTTGAGGCATCCGTGGCGTCTGCGCTTGCCTTCCGAAGTTATAGCGAATCTGTTATTGAAAAGACGCAATCAAAATCGCGCCAGAAGGCGCCCGGAGTGGCTCCCCCACTCCCACTTTGGAGGAAGTTTAAAATGAAAAACCGAACCATCTTCGCTCTGCTGCTGGCCGTAGTCCTGGCTGTGCCAGCTTTCGCGCAGGATAATTCCGCCACCCAGACTCAGCCGGCAACGACCCAACCTGCAATGTCCCAGTCTTCGTCGGCGCAACCGTCGGCTCAACCCGCGACCCAGCCGATGACCAAGGCCGACACCGCCACCGGCAAGGATCCCTTGCAACCGGAGATGCGCGAGGGCTTCTGGGGCCGCGTGAACCCGTTCGCGCGCAAGAAATACGTTGCGCGCCAGACCCAGCCGATCCGCGACCGCATCAACGAGCTCGATGAACTGACGGCCGCCAACTCCAGGGCGATCAAGGATACCGATGCGCGCGCGCAGCAGGGAATCCAGCTCGCTTCGGCCAAGGCCAATGAAGCCGACCAGCATGCCATCGAAGCCGGCAACAAGGCGCAGGCTGCGCAGCAGACCGCGCAACAGGCGCATACTCGTCTGAACACCGTCGAGCAGGTGGTCACCAACATCGATCAATACCAGCCCACGACCCAGACTGAAATCCTTTTCAAGCCCGGACAAACGGTGCTGAGCCAGAACGCCAAGAATGCTCTCGATGAAATGGCCACTCCCCTGAAGGACCAGCGTGGCTATGTCGTCGAAGTGCAGGGCTTCTCGTCCGGTCATGGACAGGTCGCGATCTCCAACTCGCAAAAGATGGCCGAGTCGGTGGTCCGCTATCTGGCGTTGAACCATGACATTCCGATTTACCGGATTTACCTTGTCGGCATGGGGAATGCACCGGTTCCGGCTGCGGCCTCTGCGGGCGAAGCCAAGCCGAAGCGCATCACCGGCGGACGGGTTGAGATCAGCCTCCTGAAGAACAATCTGGAGCAGCTCACTTCGACCAGCACAACGTCGACTCAGGATCAACAGCAGCAGAAGTAGCAGTATTACCTCCCCTGGAAGGCCTCCCGTGAAAACGGGAGGCTTTTTTGCTTTTCGGAAATCGTTTTGCCTTCGTGGCTAGGTTCGAGCCGTGACGAATGCTTTCGTGATCCGAGCGACCGACGGCGTCCCCGCCTGCCGCATGATGGTTTCCAGTTCGCGCCGCATGATCGCGAGTACCGCTTCGACTCCTGGCTGCCCAAACGCCGCCAATCCCCATGCATAGGGCCGTCCGATGCCCACTGCCGTGGCGCCCAGCGCCAAAGCCTTGAAAACGTCCGTGCCGCGCCGGATGCCACCATCGATCAGCACGGGAACTCTTCCTTGCACGGCGTCAACGACCTCGGGCAGACACTCGATTGTCGAGCGCAGAGACTCCTCCGCCCGGCCACCGTGGTTCGAAACCACGATGCCATCGGCTCCGTGCTCGACCGCCAGCTGCGCATCCTCGCGCGTCACGATGCCCTTCAGCAGCAGCTTCATTTTGGTCGCATCTTTCAGGCGCTTCACGAAATCCCACGTGAAACTCGGATCGTACAACCCGGTGGCTTTGGCGATATCCAGGCCATCAAACATCGGACTCTGGTGCAGATACCCCGCGAATCCTTTTTCATGACAAACAGAACAGTCGCGGTTGTCCACGCGCCGTGCGCGGGAGATCGTTTCCCGGTTGCTGCTGTTGACGTGAATATCGACCGTGAACACCAATGCTGGACTTCCCGCCGCTTCGGCCCTCTTGACAATCGCGCGCGTCACATTCCAGTCGTTGGTTGGATAAAGCTGCTGCCACACCGGCGCTCCCCGCGCCGCGGTCACATCTTCCACGGAGGCACTGGCGACGGTCGACAGTATTTGAAGATGGCGTCTGCTTCGTGCCGCTTTTGCCGCCGCCACTTCACCCTCCGGATGAAATGCTTTCATCGATCCCACCGGGCAGAGGAAGATTGGCGTCTCCCAGGTCGTTCCGAAGAGCTGCACCGAAGTGTCCAGTTTGCTTACGTCGACAAGCCTTCGCGACCGGATCTCCAGACGGCTGTAGGCCTCGTGGTTGATCCCCACGGTTGCATCGTCATCGACCCCGGTGGCCAGATAGGCGAAGTGCGCCGGCGGGAGCATTTTGCGCGCGACCGCTTCAAACTCCATCACATCCAGCGCCTGGTCGGCGCTCGTAATCAGTTCGGCAGGCGGTTTGGGAGTTTCTTCCGTCGCCAGCAATTTCCCACCACGCATCGCCGAACCAAGAACATTCCAGCCGGAGGACTTCAGCAGTGCCGGACTCGCCAGAACCGGGCTGAGCGCAAGATACCGGAGAAACTTCCGCCGGCTGTCCGACACACGCGATGTCGAGCGCATAATCCTCCTGATGAGCGTTGCGGTGAGATCCGGGGCAGTCTTTGCCGTTCCGGGTGAGGCGTGAATTCTGTACTATCGGCAAAGCAGAGTCAAGTCAGCCTCGTGCTATGCTTCGAACGCGTCATGGAAACTCTGTTCTACGTCCGCACCTCTTCACCCGTCGGTCCACTCTTTCTCGCCGCTTCCACGAAAGGCTTGGTGCGACTGGAATTCGAAGCCCGCATGATGAAACTGAATCCCGGTGCAACTCAGCTGCGCGAGTCCAAACCAGTCCTCGCGCCCTATCTCCGCGAACTCAACGATTACTTCGCAGGCAAGCGCCGCGAGTTCTCTCTCCCGCTTGATCTGCGCGGAACCGACTTCCAACTTGCGTGCTGGCACGCACTGCTCGAAATTCCCTACGGCGAGACCCGCAGCTACCGCGACATCGCTGAAGCCATTGGCCACCCGCATGCCTACCGCGCTGTCGGCATGTCAAACAACCGGAATCCAGTAGCCATCGTCGTCCCCTGCCACCGGGTGATTGCATCGAGCGGCTCGCTGTGCGGTTACGGCGGCGGTCTCGACATCAAGCGCAAGTTGCTCGACCTGGAGCTGGCGAATGCTGGACGGGCGAATGACCGTCGTCATCGTCAACCTTGCCTTCCGCTCCGAATCGGAGCATAATCTCGGCCACGTGTGGGAGGGGTCCCATGCTGCCGCGCATCGAATACTCCGTTACCGTCCCGGTTTCGGTTGATGCGGCGTTCCAGGCCTTTCAGGATCTCGAACGCCTGCTCCATCGGGGAATTTACGACGAAGCCTTGTGGGTCGAGGGCGCACCCTGGCAAGTTGGCAGCCGCTTGCGCTATGTCGTCGCTAAGCCCGTCCCATGCACTATTTCAGTCGTTGTGAGCTCCATCAGTCCACCCCGCGCGATTAGCCTGCTTAACCACGCTCTGGGCGTGACCGCCGAACAGAACGTCTCCTTCGGTCCGGATCTCAAAGGCGGCACGCGCGTCCGCATGACCATGGACTTTGTCGGCAAGCCGTCCGAGTTATCCGAAAGCGCCCTCCACGAAGCGGCCACCTTTGTCGTCAAGGACGCGCTCGATACCATGGCCGCCCTCTGCCAGCGGCGTGTCTCGTCGGCCTCCGGCTAGAAGCTCGGCTCTCCGCCGGACATGAATCGACGATCTTCGGCGAGATTCCTGTACACTAGCCGCCATGTTCAGCGGCCTCGTCTTCCAGCTGAATCCTGCTTCATCGCGAATGCTATCGTGAACGCTCCAGACTCATCGACCGCTTCCACCGTCCGCAAGGCCAGCCTTTTCTATTTCGTCTTCGTGATGTTTTCCTACACCACCGGAGGCCCGTTCGGAGAGGAAGCCATGATCACCACCAGTGGCCCGGGGATGAGTCTGCTCTATCTCCTGTTCATCCCGCTCTTCTTGTGCATCCCGGTCTCGCTCGTTACCGCCGAACTCACCACCGCCATGCCGGTAGAAGGCGGCTTTTATCGTTGGAGCCGCGCCGCCTTCGGAGATTTCTGGGGATTCCTCGCCGGATGGTGGAACTGGTCCGCCTCATTTCTTCTCGGCGGATCCTATGCCGTGCTCTTCACCGACTATCTGAGTTTCTATTTTCCGGGAATTACCGGGTGGAGACACTGGCTGGTTTCTTTCGCGCTCATCGCCTTCGTCACCTGGGTGAACATTCTTGGCATTCAGATGGTCGGCAAAGCTGCCACGGTTTTCGAGTTATTTATGTTTATTCCGGTGATCGCCATGATCGCGCTCGGCCTCGCCCAGTGGCATCACAATCCGTTTGTGCCGCTGGTGCCGCCGAACCAGCCCTTTTCCAAGGTATTCGGAGTGGGCCTCGCCCTGGCTATCTGGCTCTATTCCGGATACGAGCAACTCTCGAGCGTGGCCGGGGATGTCGAGAATCCGCAGCGCACCTATCCGCGAGCGCTCGCGCTGGTCATACCGCTTTCCATCGCGACGTACTTTCTGCCGCCGTTCGCCGGGCTGGCCGCGCTCGGAAACTGGCAACAATGGACAGACGGGTATTTCTCGACTGCCGCGCTGCTCATCGGCGGATCCTGGCTCGGCAATCTGATGACGATCGCCGCCATGGTGGGCAACGTGGCGCTGCTCAACAGCACCATGCTCACCGCCACTCCGATGCCCTTCACACTCGCTGAAGACGGGTACCTGCCGCCGTTCCTCACGCGCCGGCATGCACGCTACGGGACGCCCTGGATCGCGATCCTGATCTCGGCGACGATTTACGCATCACTGGCGCTGCATTCGCTCGGCGAATTGATCAGCATCTACGTCTGGCTGCGCGCCGCCACCACGGTGCTAACCGTCCTCTCCGCCTGGGGACTGCGCCGCAAACGGCCCGATTTGCCGCGCGCCTTCCGCATTCCTGGCGGTAATCTTGGACTGGTCTACGTGATTGCGATGCCGCTCGCCATGACCTACGTCGTCCTGCGTTACAGTGATCCAATCGCCATACGATGGGGACCGTGGGCTCTCGCCGCCGGCCCAGTCGTCTATTTTGTGGTGAAATGGTTCGCGAGGCACGCCGCGCAAAGGGCGTGTTAGGAGTGGTCGCGGTCGAGCGAGGATCATGCCGTTTACTATCAGCGAACTGAGTCCAAAGATTTTCGACCGCTCCATCTCTCCTGTCGAACTCACCCACGATTGCCTCACGCGCATCGAAAAGCTCAACCCGACGCTCAACGCCTTCATCACCGTCACGGCCGAATCCGCTCTCGACCGAGCTCGTCACGCCGAGTGGGAAATCTACCACGGAACCTATCTCGGACCTCTGCACGGCATTCCCATCGGGCTCAAGGACATTATCGATGTCGCTGGAGTCCGCACCACCGCCGCCAGCGGCCTGTTCAGTGCTCCGCAAAAAGATCGCGTTCCCACCGAAGACGCCCAAGTCGTCCGTCGTCTTCGCGCTGGAGGCGCCGTCATCCTGGGCAAGCAGAATCTGCACGAATTCGCCTATGGCGGCAGTTCGATGATCAGTTTTTTCGGAGAAGTCCACAATCCATGGGACCCGACGCGTATCGCCGGTGGATCTTCGGGAGGCTCAGCGGCCAGCGTGGCTGCTGGTCTAGGGTTCGCCGCCGTCGGCACCGACACTGCCGGTTCCATCCGCCTGCCTGCTGCCTACTGCGGTGTCGTCGGAGTCAAGCCGACCTATGGTCGCGTCAGCACTCGCGGAGTCGTGCCGTTGTCATCGTCCTACGATCACGTCGGCACGCTCACCACCTCGGTCTATGACGCGGCTTTGATGCTGCAGGTGCTGTCGGACTACGACTCACCGAATCCCTGCGCCGGTAAACCGGCGCCGAGTCTCGTCTCTGCATTCGACGAACCTCCAATGAATTTACGCATCGGGGTGCCGCGGGCATTTTTCTTCGACGATCTTCATCCCGAGATTGCCGACGCTATCGAAAAAGCAATCCGAGTCTTCGCCGGCCTGCCGGCGGAGATTCGCGACATCAAGCTCGAGGTTTCCACCGACCGGACGCTGGCGATCGCCGAAGCCTATGCTTATCACAAGTCATTCGTAGAGCGCTCACCCGAGCTTTACCAGCCCGCTACGCTGGCGCGCATCCAGTCGGGAGCCAACATTTCCGCGCACGACGCTCTCCGCGCCAGCCGCGACCTCCAGGCGAGCCGTCACGCCATCCACGAGGTATTCGATGAAGTGGACGTGCTGCTAACGCCCACCGTTCCGATTCCGCCGCCCTCGATCGCCGAGCTTCGCGAGCATCCCGACAAACTGCGTCCGCAGGAGCTGATCATGCTCAGGAACACGCGGCCATTCAACGTCTGGGGAATCCCGACGATTTCCGTTCCCTGCGGATTCACAAAAGACGGGCTGCCGATCGGGTTGCAACTAGCCGCCGCTCCCTGGCGGGGGATCGTTTTGCTGCAGGCGGCAAATGCGTATGAACAAGCGACGGAGTGGCACGAGAAGAGGCCCGAATTAGCACGGGCCACGTAGGGACGGGCACGCTTCGGCAAACGAACAATTGTGGCGTGAGTAACGTCACTGTATTTGAACCTATACCCTGTCACCCTGAGCGAAGGTGGCCGTTCACGAAGTGAATGGAGACCGGAGTCGAAGGGCGCCTGCTCACTCCCATGCCTAAAGAGCGAAAGACGTACTGTGTGTACATCATGGGCAGCCTGTCGGGAACTCTCTACATCGGCATGACAGGCAACTTGCGTAAACGTGTTTTCGAGCACAGGTTTCACCGGATCGAAGGATTCACGGACAGATATCAGGTCGAGCGTCTGCTATACCGGGAGTCGTTCGACGAGGTTCCGAGGGCGATCAGTCGCGAAAAGCAACTCAAGGGCTGGAGACGATCGAAGAAGATTGCACTGATCGAAGCGGTGAATCCGCATTGGCTGGATTTGGCGCGGGAGTGGTTCCCATGGATGACAGATTCGGGAGGGAGTAGGGGTCCTTCGACTCCGCAGACGGATTCGCTTGCGCGAATCCGTCCGCTGCGCTCAGGATGACAGGGTTATGGGTTCGTGATTGGTCGTGTCCCGACGATGAGATTAATACGTACTCTCTTGATCTTCCTTCCTACCTGCAACGTGATTGGCCCACTCAAGTCCAGGGCTGCTATCGGCTCACTGGTGACGCAGCCGTTTACCTTCACGGCATTTTGCTTCAGCTTCCGCGTTGCGTCACTCACAGACTCCGCCAGCCCAACTTTCTCTAATAGCTTGGCGAGCCTAACCTGACCACTGTGCGTCAGTTCGACAGCCGCAACAACTTCCTCAATGTCCTCCGGCACTTCGTGTTTCTGAAACTGCTTGGCCCAGTCCTCGCCTGCCTTCGTCGCAGCATCGACGGAATGAAAATCGGCAACGATCATTTGTGCCAGCTTCTTCTTAAACACCATCGGATTTTCTTTCCGATTCACGACGTCGCCCCTCATCGCCCGAATTTCGATCATCCCCACATCAGTCAGCAATTCGTAGTAAGACCACATCTTTTCATCCGAGATTGCCATCACCTTGCCATACATCTCCACCGGCGGTTCATGAATACCGATCGCATTGTCCAACGACTTCGACATCTTCGCCGCGCCTTGCCGCCATCCTTCGAGGATCGGCGTCGTCAACACCACTTGCGACTCCTGGCCGTAGGCGCGCTGCAACTCACGGCCCACCAGCAGATTGAACCTCTGATCGGTGCCGCCAAGTTCCACGTCCGCTTCGAGCGCTACCGAGTCGTATCCCTGCGCCAGCGGATAGAGCAGCTCGTGCATGGCTATCGGCTTCTCGTCATGGAAGCGTTTGTGAAAGTCCTCGCGCTCCAGCATCTGCGAGACCGTGTATTTCGCGGTCAGCCGTATGAAATCCTCAGCCGAAAATTTCGAGAACCACCGGCTGTTGAAGTCCACCACGGTTTTTTCCGGACTGAGAATCTTGAAGACCTGTGTCTTGTAAGTCTCAGCGTTCTCCGCAATCTGCTCCCGCGACAGCGGAGGCCGCGTTGCCGAGCGCCCGGTCGGGTCGCCGATCATCCCGGTGAAATCTCCGATAAGGAAGATGACCGTGTGCCCGAGATCCTGAAAATGTTTGAGCTTACGCAGCAGGACGGTATGCCCCAGATGGAGATCGGGAGCGGTCGGATCGAAGCCCGCCTTCACCCGCAGCGGCTTGCCCGAAGCGAGCGAGCGTTCGAGCTTCGAGCGCAGTTCGGATTCCTTGACAATCTCCGCCGCGCCCTTCTTGAGGTATGCCAGTTGTTCGTCAACCGGTGGAAAGTTTGCCATGCGTTTCGATTATAACGACCCGCTATGTTTGCCAAGTCATGAAACGTCCGGATCCTACGACACCCTTTCTTTAGATTGTCATCCGGCGAGTAGGGAAGGACCCTTGGATTCCGGTGTCGCAAGCAAATGCATAGGTCCTTCGCTTCGCTCAGGATGACAAAGGCTTTAGGGTTCGCAAACTCTAAGCCAGCCGCCGATAGAAGCTCAGTGCGGCGTCTCCCTGCACCAGCTTTCGATAGCGCCGCAATTCCCCAAACGCCTCTCCCGGATCAAATCTCTTCTCATGCTCCGCGATCACCACGCTCCGCTCGTGCAACAATTTCGATTGCGCCAGAGCGGCCAGCGTCTTTGCGTACTCGTCGTGCATTGAGTAGGGCGGATCGAGAAATACGAAATCGGCAATGGTGCCCACCGTCTCCAATTGCCGGAAGGCCTTCGCAGCTTCGGCCTTCACGATCTTGAACCCGCGCGCAATCCCCAACGACTTCAGATTCCTGGCGATCAACTCCGCCGCTGCTTTGGACGGCTCGACGAAAAACGCCATCTGCGCGCCGCGGCTCAGCGCCTCAATGCCCACCGCGCCTGTCCCCGCATACAAATCGAGCCAAGTCGATTCCGCCAGCGCAGCCGGGTTGCCCGCACACAGCACGTTGAACAGCGTCTCGCGCAAGCGGTCCGCCGTCGGCCGGATTTCGAGTCCGGGCAACGACCGCAGCGTACGGCGCCGGTATTGGCCAGCAATCACTCTCATAAGCTCGCGTTCACTGAATTCGTCGTAGTAGGCGCATGATTTCGGGCCCTCAGGGGCTAAAGCCCGCATCTCTTGTGGCTCGGAGCGGCACGGCTGAAGCCGTGCCCTTCCCAGAACCTTCCCGAACAAAAGTCGTTCCGGCTGTTAGACGCGGCAAGCCTCGTCTCTACAGGCCAGGCCTGTGCTCCTTTCGACCCAGCCCTTCCGATTTGCCTTTTCGCAACCCCACAACGTCAATCGGTGTCTAACTAGATAGAATACTGGTAGGCATGTCGATGCGCAGTTGGTCCATCCCGCTCGGACGTCTTTTCGGAATCGAAATCCGCATTCATTTGACTTTCCTGTTTCTGCTGGTCTTTGTGTGGAGCACCGAGGCCGCTACCCAGGATGCCAGCGCCGCGCTGCGCGGACTCGCTCTGGTTGGCATTGTTTTCGGCAGCGTGGTGCTGCACGAATTAGGTCATGCTCTGGTGGCACGCGGCTCGGGCATTCCGGCGAAGGGCATCATTCTGCTGCCGATCGGCGGAATCACCATCCTTGACGAGGCGCATGCCATTCCCGATCCGATTAGCGCGTGGAAGCGTGACATCCGCATCGCCGTCGCCGGACCGCTGGTGAATCTGTTCATCGCCGGTTTATCCGCACTCATACTGCTCGCGGCCATACCCGGCTTTTCGCTGACCGCGAGGCCGCTTCTCCACTCCAGTGCTTTGTTGCGGAGCATCGTCTGGTCGAATCTCTACCTCGGCTTGTTCAACCTGTTGCCGGCTTATCCCATGGATGGCGGGCGCGTTTTGCGGGCTCTGTTTTCGCGGCGCGTCGACATGGTGCAAGCGACTCAGCGCGCCGTCCGCATCGGCCATGTTTTCTCCATCATGTTCATGATGGTCGGAATGCTGATGAGCAACTGGTGGCTGGTGATGATTGGATTCTTCCTCTTCGTGGGCGCGCAACTCGAAGAGCGCTCGGCGGTATTTCAATCGGTGCTGCAGAGCGTCCGGCTGGAAGAAGTCATGCTCACTGACTTTGCTACCCTCTCGCCCGCCGATACGCTGGAAGACGCGCTTGAAAAAGCCGTGCACACCTTGCAGGACGATTTTCCAGTAGTGCGCGGCAGCGACATGGTTGGCGTTGTCTCCCGGCAAAAAATTCTCGAAGCGCTGCGCGCCGAAGGCAATGGCTACGTGCAGGCGGTCATGAACCGCATTTTCGACGTCGCCGCCAAGCAGGAGTCGCTCGCCTCCGCCTTCCGCAAGCTCTCCGCGCGCAATCTCAGCATCATTCCCATCGTCGACGATCAACATCTGGTCGGAATCGTCACTTTGCAGAACCTGATGCACTCCATGTCGCTGCTGGCCGAAAGCCGCAAATTGCGCCGAGAAGCGCTCGACTCCTAGCGCGATAATGCTCAAGGGGCAATGAGCGACGGAGTCCGCCGAGAAAAAGCAGGTCCTTCGCTTCGCTCAGGATGACAAGTGTTTCTGTGCGTACACTTCCTGCGCCGCCCGCACCGCGCATCCAAACTCAACCGCCTTCCCCGTGGCTTCGGCGACTACATGTTCGAGTGCGGCTAGTACTCCTACCGTGTCCAGATAATCGTAGTAGCCAATGTGCGCGATGCGGAAAAGCCGCCCCTTCATCTCCGCCTGCCCGTTGGCCACGACGGCGCCAAATTGCTCACGGAAGCGTTTGCAAATGGCCGTCGAATCGGCTCCTGCCGGAGCAGCGACGGCGGTCAGCGCGGCCGCCGGAGAACCCGGCGCGAATAATTTCAGTCTCAGTGCCTGAACTCCGGCGCGCGTCATCGCCGCGCACAACTCCGCGTTCTCGATCAGCGCGTCTCGCCCCGCCGCGAGGTTTCCGTCCCCCATCTGACGCAAATAATCGAGCGCTGCGGCCATTCCGGCAAACAGCGAAGTCGCTGGCGTGGACGCGGTTTCGGCCTTGGCTGCTGCTTTTCGTTCCTTTCGCAGATCAAAGTAATACCGTGGAGACTTTGCCCTCTCCATGCGTTGCCACACGCGCTCGCTGATGGCGCCATAGGCCAATCCGGGCGGGATCATCAGCGCCTTTTGCGAGCCGCCAATGATGACGTCGATTCCCCAACCGTCCACGTCGAGATTGGTTGTGCCCAAGCCGGTAATCGCGTCCACGATCAGCAAGGTGTCGGGCAAAGCGCGGACCAATTTCGCAATCGCCTCGACGTCATGCCGCGCGCCTGTGGAACTTTCGGTCGCTTGCATATAAACGCAGCGAATCTCGGGCGTCAGCGTGCGGCGCACGTCGTCCAAAGCAAAGGTCTCGCCATAGGGAGCGGTCACCGTCTCGACGGCGCAGCCAAACGCCTTGGCCAGCGAAGTCCAGCGCTCGCCGAACTTGCCGGCGGTCAATACAAGCACCCGGTCGCCGGGAGAAGTCAGGTTCGAGACCGAGGCTTCCATGAAACCTGTGCCCGACGAGGTCAGCACCAGCACGTCATTGTTCGTGCCGATGAACTCTTTCACGTCGGCGAGCACGCGCGTGAACAGAGCGCGGAACTCGGCGGTGCGATGGTGCGCACCATAGGAGGCCATCGCCGTCTGCGCTTGCGGCAGCAGTGGCGTCGGTCCGGGAGTGAAGAGCCGGTTTTTCTTGAGCATGGGAAGTATCAGAATATGCGATGGCCGCAGATTCGGGAAGGGATTGCAGAGGTCAGAACCACTCGTTGCGAGCTAGCGGTTTCACCTCTGCAACCTGACCTCTAACCTTTCCAGCGTTCTATAATCCCGTCATGCCCCTCATCGACCAAATCCAGAAAGACATTGTCGCGGCTATGAAGGCTCGCGAAGAGCAGCGACTCTCAACCCTGCGCATGGTCAAGACCGCGCTCAAGAACCGCGAGATCGACAAGATGGCGCCGCTCGACGACAAGGAATCGCAGCAGGTGCTCTCCACGCTGATCAAGCAGCGCAAGGACTCGGTCGAGCAGTTCACCAAAGGCGGACGCCAGGAGATGGCCGACAAGGAAGCCGCCGAAATTAAGCTGATCGAAACCTACCTGCCAAAAGCTGCTGGAGAGGAAGAAATGGTAGCCGGAGTCCGTGCGGCGATTGCCGAGATGACACCTGCTCCAGCCATGAAAGATATGGGGACGGTAATGAAGGCCGCTATGGCCCGCTTCGCCGCGGCGGGGATGAGGGTGGACGGGAAGGTGGTTAGCGAGGCGGTGAAGAAGGAGCTGGCCGGGAAATAGAGATCACCAAGATACACGTAGGGGCGGACGCATTCGTCCGCCCTAGTCGAATTTAGCAGGCTCATGAGCACATTATCGGTGACGCGTGGACATCCGCGATGTGAGATTGTCCGGGAGAGGAGATCACCCCGCCTCGCTGCGCTCGGCTGCCCGGACGAATGCGTCCGGGGCTACGTGGGTCGTGCCGTTACTTGCCTCTCTGCCACTCTCGGTACGCTTCGCTCTTGCCAATCCCGCGCTCTTTGGCAACTTTCTTTAGCGCGGTTTTTTCGTCTGTCTTTTCTTCGGACATGATCTCGCGCACGCGTTGCGCGACGCTTACAGCCTCGGATGCGGCCGACGGCGCGCCCTCTTCGGCTTTCGCGATGAGCAGCGTGATTTCGCCTTTGACTTCTCCTCGGGCTTTGAGTTGTTTGAGAATCTCTCCGGCGCGCCCGCGGAGAAATTCCTCGTGGATCTTGGTTACTTCGCGGGCTACGACCACGTGCCGGTCGTTGCCCAGCACTTCGACCACATCGGCCAGCGTCTCCAGCAGGCGATGCGGGGCTTCGTAGAACACCTGCGTGCGCGGAGAGTCTTTAATGCTCTCCAGCAGCTTGCGGCGCTGTCCTGATTTGGCTGGCAGGAAGCCGCTGAAGCGGAAGGAGTCCGTGGGCAGACCGCTCGCGGCCAGCGCTGCGAGAAACGCCGACGGTCCGGGAATCGGCACGACTGGCACGTGATGGCGGATGGCGAGCGCGATCAGGCGGAATCCGGGGTCGGAGATGCCGGGCATGCCTGCGTCGGTGACGAGCGCGATCTGGGCGCCTCCTTCGAGGTCGACGACCAGTTCGGCGGCCTTCGTCATCTCGTTGTGCTCGTGATAGCTGACCAGGCGTGTCTGGATGCCGTAATGGCTGAGCAGCTTCAGCGTTTGCCGCGTGTCTTCGCAGGCAATCAGGTCGACTTCTTTGAGGACGCGCAGGGCCCGCAAGGTGATGTCTTCGAGATTGCCGATGGGCGTGGCGACCAGGTACAGGGATGAGCCGGGTCCTAAACTCCCACGGTCATTCGCGGTTTCGGTTTGTGCTTCCGCTCGCATGCTGGAAGTCTAACAAGAAAACCTTGCCGACAGAGGGTACGGGGAGCGAACCATCGGCATCAACTTCCAGCTTCGCCTTTCATTCGCTTCGTGCTAAACTGACCAAAACGGATGTGACAGCCAACACTTCACGCTCCAGCCCGCGGGTGTAGGCTACGGGGGATTCGTACTTCCCAGATCCCAGATTCAGAAATCAGGAGCAGCCATCATGGCCGACGAGCGTAGCAGATTAGAAGAGCGTAACAATGAGCGCAACAACGAGCGTGTCAAGGCAATTGATCTCGCATTCGCGCAGATTGAAAAGCAATTTGGCAAGGGTTCCATCATGCGGCTGGGGTCGAAGGAAGCCATCGTCCCGATCGCGGTGATTTCGACGGGTGCGATTTCGTTCGATGCCGCGCTCGGCGTGGGTGGCGTACCGCGCGGGCGCGTCGTCGAAATCTTTGGCCCGGAGTCTTCCGGTAAAACTACCATCGCCCTGCAGGTGATTGCCGAGGCGCAAAAGGCCGGTGGCATGGCGGCGTTCGTCGATGCCGAGCATGCGCTGGATCCGGGCTATGCCAAGAAGCTGGGCGTGGACGTCGATAACCTTTTGGTCTCGCAACCCGACTATGGCGAGCAGGCGCTCGAAATCACGGAAGCGCTGGTGCGCTCGAATGCCATTGACGTGCTGGTGGTGGACTCGGTGGCGGCGCTCGTTCCGAAGGCCGAACTCGACGGCGAAATGGGCGACAGCCACATGGGCCTGCAGGCGCGCCTGATGTCGCAGGCGCTGCGCAAATTGACGGGAACGGTTGCCAAGTCGCGCACCTGCCTGATTTTCATTAACCAGATCCGGGAAAAAATTGGCGTGATGTTCGGCAATCCGGAAACTACGACCGGCGGGCGCGCGCTGAAGTTCTATGCGTCGGTGCGCATTGATATTCGCCGCATTGCGGCCATTAAAGAAGGAGACGTGGTCACCGGCTCGCGTACTCGCGTCAAGGTCGTGAAGAACAAAGTAGCAGCGCCGTTCCGCGAAGCGGAGTTCGACATTCTCTACGGCGAAGGCATCTCGCGCGAAGGCGACCTGCTTGATCTGGCGGTGAATAGCAATATCCTGGAGAAATCGGGCTCGTGGTTCAGCTACAAAGGCGAGCGCATCGGGCAGGGACGCGAGAACGCCCGCGCGTTCCTGAAAGAAAACAAGGACACGATGGCGAAGCTGGATGCCGAAGTGCGCAAAGCTCTGGGATTGACCACGGCGGCCGCGTCAGCAGCTCCGGCTGTGGTTCCGGCGCAGGCTACAGGTACCCAGGGACGTGTCACGACGATGCCGATGGCGGCGCCGGAAGCGGCGAAAGTGCCTGCGGCGAGACGCTAGCCTCGATCACAGCTTCTTAATTGATGGAGAGACGGGCGTCTCGCCCGTCGGCCGGGCGGGGATGCCCGGCTCTCCATCACACTCCGCATCACACTCCGATTGCCATCCCCACCAGCCCCCGCATACAATCCTCCTTTCTTGAACGAGGGCCCCTGTGAAGCGCATTAAAGCCATTTACCCTGGTTCGTTCGATCCTCCTACCAACGGGCATCTTGACCTAATCGAGCGCGGCAGCAAGATTTTCGACGAGCTGGTCGTTGCTATTCTTCGCAATCCGGAGAAGGACCCGCTGTTCAGCGTTGCCGACCGGCGCAAGATGTTGGAGGCGATGACCGCGGGCTTTGACAATGTCTCGGTCGACACTTTCGAGGGCCTTACGGTGGACTACGCGTTGCGGGTCGAGGCGAAGGCCATCCTGCGCGGCATTCGGGCCATCAGCGACTATGAGTACGAACTCCAGATGGCGCTGATGAATCGCAAACTGCAGCCCGGTCTGGAGACGGTGTTCATGATGCCCGCCGAAAAGTATTCTTACCTGAGCTCGCGTCTGGTGCGTGAAGTCGCACAGCTCGGCGGATCTATCGAACGCCTGGTGCCCGAGCTTGTCGAGGTGAAGCTCCATGAGAAAATGGACGTGGCTCACAAATTTGCGAACGGCGAGCAGCTCCCGGGCAAGACGCCTTCCGAAGGCAAGAGCAAGTCCAGGAAAAAGAAAGCACAGTCAACATGAGCACAGTAACGACTCCCGTCACTCACCCCGTCCGATTGACGGAACGCATCAACCGCATTGAGCCCTCCGCGACCATGGCGGTGGTGGCCGAGGCCGACAAGCTGCGCCAGCAGGGCATTGATGTCGTCGATTTCGGCGCGGGCGAGCCTCATTTCTCCACGCCGCAGCACATCAAGGACGCCGCCATCGCCGCGATCCAGGCGAATTTTTCGAAGTACACGCCCGTCGGCGGCACGGCCGAGCTGAAGGACGCCATCGTGCACCGTCATGCCGTGGACTTCGACTCCGATTACCGGCGTGAAGAAGCCGCAGCTTCGGTGGGCGGCAAACACGCGCTGTTCAACGTCATTTCCGTGCTCGTGGACCATGGTGACGAGGTCATTCTGCCCGTCCCTTACTGGGTCTCGTTCAAGGATATGGTGCGCTATGCCGGCGGCAACTGCGTGCTGCTGCAGAGTGACGAATCGCAGGGCTTTCGCGTCACCGCCGACATGGTGGAGCGGTTGGTGACGCCCAAGACCAAGCTCATTATCCTCAATTCACCCTCCAATCCTTCCGGAGCCGTGATCAGCCCGGAAGACATGACCGCGGTTGTGCGGTTGGCCCATCAGCGCGGCATCTGGGTGATTTCCGATGAGTGCTATGTCTATCTGAACTACACCGGCAAGCGCTTTTCTGTCGGTTCGTTGCGCGAGTGCCGCGACCGCTTTCTGGTGGTCGGCTCACTTTCGAAGACTTATGCCATGACCGGATGGCGTCTCGGTTTCACGCTTGGTCCGGCGGCGATCATCACGGCCGTGCAGAAGCTGCAGAGCCAGTCCACTTCCAATCCGACTTCGATCGTGCAGAAGGCGGCGGTCGCGGCGCTCCGAGGCCCGCAACAATGCGTGGAAGACATGCGCGTGGAGTACATCAAGCTGCGCGATCACGTGGTCAAGGGACTGCGTTCCATCCCCGGCGTGCAATGTACGCTGCCGGAAGGCGCGTTCTATGCCTACCCAAATGTTTCGGAATTCTTCGGGCGTAGCGGGGTGAACTCCGCCTCCGACATCGCCGGCAAACTTCTGCGCGAGGTGCACGTCGCCACGGTGCCTGGAGAAGGCTTCGGGACGAAGGAGCATATTCGCGTCTCCTACGCTACCTCGATGGCCGAACTTGACCGTGGGCTGGAGCGCATGCGGAAGTTCTTTGGCGGGCTGTAACATCGTGCTCGATAATTTCGCGACATAAATTTGGGTTGTCATCCTGAGCGAAGCGAAGGACCTGCTCTTTTATCGGCGCAATCGACAACAGGTCCTTCGCTTCGCTCAGGATGACAATATGGATTTATGGCAAGAACCGCGGAACACGGCACGAATTTCGCAGTTAGCTGCGCATGGCCCAACTCTACCCACTCCTGATGTTGCCCGCCTTCGACCCGCGCCCCTGGGGCACGCTCGATCTCTCCGCGATTTATCCAAATCACAAATTCAACGAACGCATCGGAGAAGCCTGGCTCACCGGTGACAACTGCGTGGTCGCGAACGGTCCGCTGGCGAAACGAACGCTGGCGGACCTGAGCAAAGAATTCGGCTCCGAGCTGGTGGGCACGGCAGCGCCCGACCCGCAGCGCTTTCCGTTGCTGCTGAAGTTTCTGTTTACCGAGGAAAAACTCTCTGTCCAGGTGCACCCAGACGATGCCACCGCGCAGCGCTTCGGCGAGCCCTGGGGAAAAACCGAATGCTGGTACGTGGCCCATGCCAAGCCCGGCTCGCAGATTGCGCTCGGACTGAAGCCGGGCGTTACCCGTGCTCAATTCGAGCAAGGCATCCATGACAAAAGCGCCGAAGGACTGCTCAACTGGGTCAATATCTACCAGGGCGAGATGATTTACATGGCCGGCGGCACGGTGCATACGATTGGACCCGGAGCCGTCTTGCTGGAGACGCAGCAGCAGTCCGACACCACGTATCGTCTCTACGACTACGGACGCCCACGCCCGCTGCATCTGGAGCGCGGCCTCGCCTCGGTCAAGGAGCGCACCGGCTCTGGCAAAGTGATCCGCCCCGCTCCTGTCGCGATTAACGGCGGCAGGAACCGGCGTTCGTCCATGATCGCCGCGCCCTACTTCACGGTGGACCTGTTTGAATTGAAAGAGCCGCAGGATTTCTCGATCGAGTTGGAGAAAAACGATTCGGGCAAAACTTCCGCCCAAATCCTGGTCGCCGTCGAAGGCTGCGGAGTCGTAGGGGCGCAGGGGCGCGACTCGGTAACACTGGCCAAAGGCGACGCGGTCGTGATTCCAGCCAGTCTGCAAAATTTCACCGTCCGTCCGCAGTGGCAGTTGGAGTTCTTGAAAGCCTGCGTGCCGAGTGCGGCGGTGCCTGAGCCCGCCACGCGCATGTGAGATTTCTCACACCCATGCGTAGATGGTAGGCTTTCTACAACCGTGAGAGCGAACCCGCACTTCTATCCCGTAATTCTGGCCGGCGGCCGAGGCACGCGCTTCTGGCCGCTGAGCCGCAAGCGCCGCGCCAAGCAACTGCTCGCGCTCGACGGCAAGCACACCATGATCCAGCAAACTGTGGCGCGCCTAGCGCCCATGGCCGCCCCCAGCCGTTTCTGGATCATCACCAATGACGACCTGCGTCCTGCCATCCTTCGTCAGCTTCCGAAGCTTCCGCCGAAGCAGATTATCGCCGAGCCCGCCGGACGCAACACCGCGCCGGCCATTGGTCTAGCGGCATTTCTTTTACTTCGACACGATCCCGATGCGGTGCTCGGTCTGTTTCCCTCCGATCACGTAATCGTCGATCCCGCCAAATACCGTGCAACTCTCACCCACGCAATCGAGATCGCTACTTCGGGAGAAAACATCGTTGTCCTCGGCATCCGCCCGACGCGCGCGGAAACCGGCTACGGATATATAGAGGCGGGCGCACCCGATCAGCAGGACTCGCTGCGCGTGCGCCGCTTTACCGAAAAGCCGGATCTCGCCACGGCCCGGCAGTTTCTCGACGCGGGCAACTACTTCTGGAACAGCGGCATGTTTCTCTGGCGCGCCGACACGCTCGCCAATGCGCTGCGCGAACATCTTCCCAACACCGCGCTGCTCCTCGAAAAGATTGCCACCGCTTATGGCACGCGCAAGTTCGCGGGCACGTTTCGCAAGCTCTATCCGAAGTGCGAAAACATTAGCGTCGACTATGCGATCCTCGAACCCCGCTCGGCCAAGGGAGAAGCGCAGTCACGCATCTTCTGCCTGCCCTCCGATTTCGGATGGAATGACCTCGGGTCCTGGGCCGCGCTCCATGAGCACCACGTGGCCAAGTCGAAACCCGGCGACGAAAGCAATGTCTCAGCATCCGGAAGTTTTGCTTTGAATGCAAAGAATAACTACGTTCACGTCCCCGGCAAGTTTGTCGCGCTGGTCGGCGTGAGCAACCTGGTGATTGTCGAAACCGAAGACGCCCTGCTTGTGACCACGCTCGACCAATCGCAGGATGTCGGCAAAGTGGTGAAGCATTTGGATGAGAAGAAGCTGAAGAAACTGGTGTGAAGGCAGTCGTTGGTCGATGGTCGTTAGTCGCTGGTAGACTTTTGCTCGCGACTGCTGGCAGGCTGCCGACGTAAACGACGAACCGCGAACACCAACGACTGACGACCAACGACTGACTCATGACCCAAATCAAATTCGGCACTGACGGCTGGCGCGGCCTCATCGCCGACGATTTCACCTTCGACAACGTGCGCCGCGTTGCCGGAGCAATCGCCAGCTACGTCCTCAAGCATGAAGATCCCACGCGCGGCGTAGTTATCGGCTATGACACGCGTTTTCTGTCCGACCGCGCCGCTCGTGCCGTCGCTGAAGTGATCGCCACGGCCGGCATTCCCGTGCGGCTGGCCAACGACTACGTACCCACGCCCGCGGTTTCTTACAACGTCAAGAAGCTGGGCGCAGCGGGCGGAGTCATGGTCACCTCCAGCCACAATCCGTGGAATTGGAATGGCATCAAGTTCAAAGCCAAGTTTGGAGGCTCGGCCACGCCCGCGATCATGAAGGCGATCGAAGATGAACTGGAGCAAATGCAGAGTTCGGACCACGGGAAGTTGCCGAGCTTCGCTCGGCCTGGACGGGCGGGGGCGCCTGTCCCCACACAAGCGCTGGCACCCGCGAAAATCGAAGAAGTGGATCTGAAGCCCGCCTATGTCGAGGCCGTCTCCCAGTTCGCCGATCTCGATCTTATCCGCCGCGCGAACTTCAAGTTTGCCATCGATTCCATGTTCGGCTCCGGCCGCGGAGTTCTTCCGAACATATTTGAAGCGCACGGCATCCGCTACGTGGCGATCCGCCAGGAAGTGAACCCGCTATTCCCGGGCATCAATCCCGAGCCAATTCTGCCGCACGTCGCACTGCTGCAGGAAACGGTGGTGAAAGAAAAATGCCACGCCGGGCTGGTCACCGACGGCGATGCCGACCGCATCGGCGCCGTGGCTGAAGATGGGAGCTTCGTCGATTCGCACAAGTGTATGTCCGTTTTGCTGAACTGGTTGCTGGTATACAAGAAGTGGCCGGGGGATGTGGTGCGCGCCTTCAACACCACCGGCATGATGGACCGCATCGCCGCCAAATACGGACGCAGGCTGCACGAGACCTCCATCGGCTTCAAATACATTGCCGACCTGATGATGGAGCATGAAATTCTGATCGGCGGAGAAGAATCCGGCGGCATCGGCTACGGCCGCTTTCTTCCGGAGCGCGATGGTATTCTCAACGCGCTGCTGCTGGCCAATGTCATGGCGGAAGAAAAGAAGCCACTCGGCCAACTGGTCGCGGATCT
>Ga0074044_10000226_pt1 | contig 56664 bp, 60 predicted proteins | sample BogForMeECP23OM1_FD_94443 | JGI IMG/M metagenome (GOLD analysis project Ga0074044, IMG submission 94443) | Bog forest soil microbial communities from Calvert Island, British Columbia, Canada - Bog Forest MetaG ECP23OM1 | ecosystem: Environmental > Terrestrial > Soil > Wetlands ...
CGGGTCGTTATGGAATCAGAATGCCGATCGCCTGCCCGCGAATACCGCGATCGTCGCGTCCGATTTCTCCGGCGGGATGGTGCGCGAGGCGCGCTCCAACCTGGGTGCTAACGCCGCAGGGCTCCGCTTTTGCCAGCTAGATGCGGCCGCGCTGCCGTTCAAGGACGGCAGCTTCGATGCGGTGGTGGCGATGCTGATGCTCTATCACGTCGACGATCGCCCCGGCGCGTTTCGCGAGATTCGCCGCGTCTTGAGAAGCGGCGGAACGCTGTACGCATCGACGATGGGCAATGCGCATCTGCGCGAGCTGCGCGAGATCGCGGCGCGCGTTTTCGGCGCGAGGCGCGTCACGCCCGCATCCGAGCGGTTCGGATTGGAGACCGGCTACGACCAATTGCGATCGGCGTTCCCCACGGTCGAGGTCAAGCGCTATGCGAGTTCGATGAATGTGACGGAAGCCCAGCCGGTGATCGACTATTTTCTTTCGACGGCGCGCTATCGGCAGTTGCCGCATGCCCGGCTCGACGCGCTGCGATCGGAGCTGGAGCGCGAGATCGCCGATAACGGCGGCATCGCCGTTTCCACCGATCTCGGGATGCTCATCGCCCGGCCCTGACGAACTGCTTGACGCATCCACAACAACCCGATGACAGTGTCATAGCGGCGGCTGACGGCCGGCGCGGCGGAAATACGCGAATGATCATCGTGACGGGCGGCGCCGGCTTTATCGGCAGCAATATCGTGGCGAGCCTCAACGCCGAGGGTAGCGACGACATCCTTATTGTCGACCGCCGCGGCGACAACTTTCGCAACCTCGCCGACCTGCGATTCCGCGACTTCATCGAACCCGACGAGTTTCGCAAAGCGATCCGCAGCAAGGGCCTTCCGGAGAAGATAGATGCGATTTTCCATCAGGGAGCCTGCGCCGACACGACGTTGTCGGATGAGGCCTACATGATGGACAACAACTTCAACTTTTCGAAGGAAGTACTAGGCCTCGCCCTCGACCGCGCGGTGCCGCTGGTCTACGCTTCCAGCGCTTCGGTCTACGGTTCGGGCCAAGCCTCGCAGATCTCTCCTGACAACGAACGCCCCCTGAACCTCTACGCGATCTCGAAGCTGGCCTTCGACAATCACGTGCGCGGCATTATCGACGGCGCCAAAAGCACTGTCGTCGGTCTGCGTTATTTCAATGTCTACGGCCCGCGCGAGCGCCACAAAGGCAAGATGGCGTCGATGGTCTATCAGCTCTATCGCCAACTGTCGGAGAGTGGTCGCGCCCGCCTGTTCGAGGGGACCGATGGCTACGGTAACGGCGAGCAGCGGCGCGACTTCGTGTTCGTCGGCGACGTGGTCCGCCTCAATTTGTTTTTCGCCAGAAGGAATCAGCCCACGAAGGGAATTTTCAATGTCGGCACCGGGACCAGCCGCACTTTCAACGACATCGCGAAAATCCTGATCGCGTCGTTGGGGAAAGGCGAGGTCGACTACATCCCCTTTCCCGATAGCTTGAAGGGAAAGTACCAAAGCTTCACGCAGGCCGATCTCTCAGGCCTGCGCCGCGATGGCCACGACCAGGCTTTCACTCCACTCGAAAGCGGTATTCCCGAATCGATCAAGAGCTGGGCGCGTGAAGCCTGACGAATCGATCGCTCGTGCGGCTCGACGGACCTTGTCGCGCGAGTCCTCCTAACTCATTCCCATTTCCTTAAGAGGGCTGCGGTCGGAGACCTGCACCCGCTTCACGCCGGATTGGAGCTTCGACTGCCCCGGCGGGCGCTCGAGCGCATCGACGAGTCCGATTTGATTCGCGTGCTCCTTCAACACTGGCATGACTTCCTGCGTCATCAGCCTCATGCTGGTCTGCCGATCCTCGTTGCCGACCTGACCCTGCACGCTGAAAATGATCAGCGCGCCCGGCCGCAGCACGCTCAGAATCGTCTTGAGCTTGGCGGTAACGTTTTTCGGATTGCCGATGATTAGCTGAAACTGCTCCTGCGAGCGCTTGTAGCCCGGCTCCAGCTTGCGGTGCACTTCTTCGGGATCGATCGTTCGCTCTTCCATCTGTCCGCGCATCTTGTCGCCGCTCACTCCGAGCCAGCTTCCCTGCGGCTGCTTGGCCAGGCGCCGAGTCGCTTCCCTCGAATTGTATCCCGGCGGGAGGGTATGTTCGGTACGCGCGAAGCTGTTCTGGCCGCCGCCGAACAGAAAGCCCTTGCCCAACTCCTGCGCGCGCTCTTCGGTCTCCGCGATGAAGGTCGGAATGACGTAGCCGAAGTTTTCCGGCCCCGCCTGGTAGCCGTGCTTCTGCGCCTCGTCGGCATAGTACTCCCACAGATCGCAAGTTGGCCCGAGCGAGGTGCCCAATCCGAAATATGGGTACGCATGCTGCGCGCACCATCGCACCGTCTCGGGGCTGATCACGCCGGGAATCCACATCGGAGGATGCGGTTGCTGGTACGGCAGCGCCCACGGATTTACGTGGCGAAAGTGGAAATGCTTGCCTTCGTAGCGCCACGGACCCGGCCGGGTCCACGCCTGTACGATGAAGTCGTGCGCCTCTTCGAACATCTCGCGGTTGTAAGCGGGATTCGCGTTGTTGAAGAACTGCTCGCTGCCCGCGCCGCGGACCCATCCGGTGATAAGCCGTCCGCGCGAGATGAGATCGATCTCCGCCAGCTCCTCGGCCATCCGCAGCGGATGCTTGATGACGGGGAGCGGATTTCCGATGAGCAGGATGCGCGCGCGCTTGGTGAGCCGCGCCAGGATCGCCGCTTCGACGTTCATCACGCTGCCCATGCAGAACGGATTGCCGTGATGTTCGTTGAGGCCGATGATGTCGAAGCCGAGTTCCTCCGCCAGGCAGTTCTCATCGATCCAGTAGTTGTACTCGTCAGCGGCTTTTTCTCGATCGAAATATTTGTTCGAAACGGCGAAATGGCCGCCGTTCTTCAAAATCACTTCCTCGGGGAGCCAGCGGACCGGACGTTCGGTGAAATATCCTATCTTCATCGCGCACCTCTCGTTACGCGGCCAGAAAACGGCTGACCACGCGCTCGAACTCGGCGGAGTTTTCTATTTCGGGACGATGTCCGACCTTTTCGATGGTTGCGATCTGCGCCGACGGGATCGCCTTCTTGTACGCGTCGATACATCCGCGCGGTACGATATGGTCACCCGTGCCCCACACCAGCAGCGTCGGCGTTTTCAGGCCATGCAGCAGGTGCGGCAGGCTGGGATTGTGCATGTACGGCTCCCATCCGATCCGCGCGCTCTCCGACCGCGCATCCTCGAACGCCTCGAATTGCTCGGGCGTCATCTCGCCGCCATAGAGCTTCAGGAACTCCGGAGTACCGGCGGGATCGGTGACGGTCGCGCGCAGATGCGTGCGAATCGTGATCGGAAAGATGTCCATGATCTCGCCTTCGGCGGGTTTGATACCCATCGGCGCGACCAGCACTATCTTCGAAAATATGTGCGGGTCGGCGGCTGCCATCTCGGCCGCGATGAATCCTCCCGCGGAAAACCCGATCACATCGATGGGGTCGAGCTTCATCTCGCGCACCACCTGCGAATAAAATCCCGCCAGGTCGCGATAGGTGCGGACCCAATCGAGCTTCGGCGTTTTCCCATAGCCGGGTTGCAGCGGAATGTGCAGCGTGCGCTCGTGCGCCAGGCTTTCGTTCCACGTCATCCAGCCTGGGTAACCCAGCTCGTCATGAAAAATTAGCAGCGGCTTGCCGGTGCCGCCCTTGACCATCACGAGTTGCGTACCGTCAAAGTTCAAAGACTGTTCGGTCGCATTGATCATGTCGCTCACCATAGATTTTCCGGGGGCCTGAGCGCCAGCGAAATCAGGCTCGCTTCAGACCGCGCGCGGAATTGAGATTGGACCCCAAAAGGGAATAACACGACATGAGATTCCTCGGCAAAACGCCGACGGCATCAAGGATTCAGATTCTGTGATCGGCCAATGAACGGAGGCTTTTGCACAACCCAGTGGTACCGCGAACAGACGCTAATCCGGGATTCCTCGGCTCCGCAGACTGCGCTCGGAATGACAAGTAAAAACGCCAAAGTGAAATTCCGAAACTTTTTCTTAGGAAGGATTCCGGATCAGCGTCCGCTCGCGATGCCACTGAATTATGCAAACGTCTCCAATCGCATTAATGTTCTCTGGGCGCCCCAAGGAGACGTTTGATGCACAACATCCGGATGATCGGCTTTAAAATGCGCCCGTTGATGCAATGCGAGAGATCGTCGGCACTGCCGTCCGTGGTGACCGCCAGATGACGGCAAGACTGAACCTTGCAGAGCTACTCGCGCGATCTACCGGCCCGGCCATAATCGCCACCTCTCCCCTGGCGGTCGTCAGCTATGAGGCTCTGGCGGATCAGATTGAGAGACTATCCGGACAACTGAGCAACGCCGGACTAAAGCCCGGCGAGTGCGTGGCGATCGTACTGCCCAACAGCTTGGAGTTTCTTGTCATCCTTCTAGCACTGACTCGCGCAAGGCTGGTCGCGGCACCTCTCAACCCGGCCGACAAGCGCGACGAAATACGTTTTTTTCTTGAAAATGCGCGAGTGCGAGCAGTCGTCGCCGAAGAGTCCAACGTCGCCGTGGGCGAGGCCGCAGCCGGCCTTGGTGTGCCGATATGGCAACCGCGCGTGGACTTGCGCGGTGTCGTGAAACTACCGCATCTGCCGCAGGCGTCGCGCACCAGCCTCGACGATCCGAATCCCGATGACGTCGCGCTATTTGCCTATACCAGCGGCACCACGGGCCGGCCCAAATGCGTGCCGCTTACCCACGCCAACGTGCTCTGGTCAGCGCGCAATATCGCCGCGGACTATGCCTTGACCTCGGCAGACCGCGGCCTGGTGGTATTGCCGTTGTTCCACGGCCACGGTTTGATCGGCGCCACATTGTCGACCTTGGCTTCGGGAGGCTCCGTAATCGTACCACCGCGCTTTTCGGCCTCCGAGTTCTGGAAACTGTTCCGCGAGCATCGCGCGACCTGGTATTCCGCCGTGCCAACAATTCATCAGGTGCTGCTGGCGAGGGCAGACAGTGACGGCGCGCCGCGCAGCGGCGCAAGATTCATCCGCTCGTGTTCGGCGGCATTGGCGCCGACAATTCTGACAAACCTGGAAAATCGTTTTGGAGCCCCCGTCGTGGAAGCATACGGGATGACCGAGGCGGCCCATCAGGTCGCATCCAACCCGCTTCCCCCGATTCCGCGCAAGTCCGGCACCGTCGGCCCCGGGCCGGGAATCGCAATCATTGACGAGGCGGGCCGGCACTTGCCCGCAAATGCTCCCGGAGAGGTGGTAGTCCGCGGCCCCAACGTAATGCGCGGCTATCGCAACGATCCCGAAGCGAACGCCGCTGCCTTTATCGACGGATGGTTTCGCACCGGGGACACCGGTGTAATTGATAACGATGGCTATCTCGCCCTGATCGGGCGTATCAAAGAACTGATTAATCGCGGCGGAGAGAAAATCTCACCTGAGGAAGTCGAGAACGTGCTGCTCGAGCATCCAGCGGTAGCCGAGGCCACGGTTTTTGGAGTGCCGGATCCCAAATATGGCGAAGAAGTCGCCGCCGCGGTGGTACTAAGAACTGCCGCCAGCGAAGAGGAACTCAAAGCGTATTGCGGGACCCGGCTGGCCGATTTCAAGGTGCCAAAGGCGATTCACATGGTTGCCGCGATACCGAAGAGTGCCACGGGCAAGATCCAACGCCGCGAGGTGGCAGCTTTGTTCTCCTGAGAAAACCTGACGCACACCTTTGTGCGGCCGTTTCTCACGCCCGTTTCAACGTAAATTCGTACCGGAGGAGCGCTTGATATGGCACTACCACTCGAAGGAATCAAAGTTATCGACTTTACGGGCGTACAGGCCGGACCGGCATGCACACAGTTGTTGGCGTGGTTCGGTGCGGAAGTGTTGAAAGTCGAGCGGCCGGGCGTTGGAGACGTCACGCGCCACCAATTGCAGGACATCCCGGATCTGGATGCGCTGTACTTCATCACGCTCAATAGCAACAAGAAGTCGCTGACACTGAACACCAAGACGCCGGAAGGCAAGGCGATCATGGAAAAACTGATCCGCGAGGCCGACGTACTGGTCGAGAATTTCGCGCCCGGTGCGATGGACCGGATGGGCTTCACCTGGGAGCGTATTCAAGAACTCAACCCGCGGCTCATTTTCGGCTCGATCAAGGGCTTCAGCGAGGGTTCGCCCTACGCGGACCTCAAGGTTTATGACAACGTCGCGCAGTGCGCTGGCGGCGCCGCTTCGACGACAGGATTCTGGGACGGCCCGCCGACGGTCAGCGGTGCGGCGCTGGGAGACAGCAATACCGGAATGCACCTGGCGATTGGCCTCCTGACCGCGCTCATCGGCCGCGCGAAGACCGGCAAGGGCCAGAAAGTGGCCGTGTCGATGCAGGATGCGGTGCTAAATCTGTGCCGCGTCAAGCTGCGGGATCAGGAACGGCTGGATCACGTCGGCTATCTGGAAGAGTACCCGCAGTATCCGAACGGAAAGTTTGGCGACGCAGTCCCGCGCGGCGGTAACGCGGGCGGCGGCGGGCAGCCGGGCTGGGTGCTCAAGTGCAAGGGCTGGCAAACCGATCCGAACGCCTACATCTATTTCACGATCCAGGAGCAGAATTGGGCGCGGACCTGTCAGGCCATCGCGAAGCCGCAATGGGCGAATAATCCTGCCTACGCCACTGCCCGTGCGCGGCAGGACAAGATCTTCGATATTTTCGCTGAGATCGAGAAGTGGCTGGCTGACAAGACCAAATTCGAAGCGATCGAGATCCTGCGCAAGTTCGACGTGCCATGCGGACCGGTTCTATCGATGAAAGAAATCGAAAACGATCCTGCCCTCCGTGCCAGTGGCAGTATCGTTGAGGTGGAGGAGGAGAAGCGGGGCAAGTACCTGACGGTAGGCAGCCCGATCAAGTTCTCCGACTTCACGCCGAAGATCACCGGCGCCCCGCTGCTCGGCGAGCATACCGACGAGGTGCTGACAAAGCTGGGTTACAGCGCGGAACAGATCGCCAAAATGCACACCGACAAGATCGTCTGAGCGCGCCAAATTGCCGGCGTTCCACGCCATTGTAATGGTCGGGATCGGTCTCGAAGTTGTTTTTCCTCATTGAGAGGCGTTGCACATGCCGAACGAAATGAATTCTCCCTCCATTACCGACGGGTTTCATCTTGTGATCGAGGCTCTGAAACTCAACGCCATCGACACCATCTATGGCGTCGCTGGTATTCCGATCACGGATTTGGCCCGTCTGGCGCAAGCGGAAGGGCTGCGATACATCGGCTTTCGGCATGAACAGACCGCCGGAAATGCGGCTGCGATCGCCGGCTATCTGACTAGGAAGCCGGGGATCTGTCTCACCGTGTCAGCCCCCGGCTTTCTGAACGGCATGGTGGCGCTTGCCAATGCGACCACCAACGGCTTCCCGATGATCCAGATCAGCGGGTCGAGCAACCGGGCGATCGTCGATCTCCAGCAGGGCGACTACGAAGAACTTGATCAGATGAACGCGGCAAAGCCATACGCAAAAGCGGCTTTCCGCATCAACCACCCCGAAGACATCGGCATTGGAGTTGCGCGCGCTATTCACGCGGCGGTGTCAGGGCGGCCTGGTGGGGTCTACCTCGATCTGACCGCCGAAGTCCTGAGCGCGACCCTCGACGCCGATGCGGCCACCCAATCGCTGGTACGCGTGGTCGAACCAGCGCCCCGGTACATCCCCGCCCCCGAGTCGATCGAACGCGCCCTCGACCTGCTGGCGAGTGCCCAACGTCCGTTGATCATTCTCGGCAAAGGCGCCGCATACGCACAAGCCGACCACGACATTCGGGCATTCATCGAGATGACCGGCATCCCGTACCTGCCGATGTCGATGGCGAAGGGCCTGCTGCCTGACAACCATGCACAATCGGCGGCGGCCGCGCGATCGCTGGCTCTCGCCCAGGCCGATGTGGTGATGCTGATCGGAGCGCGCCTGAACTGGCTTCTTGCACACGGCAAAGGCCCGCATTGGTCCCCGAACACGCGTTTCGTGCAGGTCGATATTTCGCCGACGGAGATCGATAGCAACCGCGCCATCGCCGCACCGGTCGTCGCCGACATCGGCTCAGCCATGTTGGCATTCCTGGCTGCGCTCAAGCCCGGGCAGGTCCAGCCGAAGGCCGCGTGGCTCGAGGCGATCGCCGAGCGCAAGAAACAGAATACCGAACGGATGGCGGCCCACCTCAACGCCAACCCCAACCCGATGGACTTCTACAGCGCACTTCGCGCGATCCGCGATATCCTCGCCGACAAGCCGGACATCTACGTCGTCAATGAAGGGGCCAACACGCTCGATTTCGGTCGCGACATCATCGACATGCACGAACCTCGCAAACGTCTGGACAGCGGAACGTGGGGGGTGATGGGCATCGGGATGGGTTATGCCATCGGCGCGGCCGTCGTGAGCGGCAAGCCTGTCGTCGCAGTCGAGGGCGACAGCGCGTTCGGCTTCAGCGGAATGGAGATCGAAACCATCTGCCGCTACCATCTGCCGATCGTCGTCGTGGTCTTCAACAACGGCGGCATCTATCGCGGCGACGACGTCAACCGCAGCGGCGGCGCCGACCCCTCACCGACCGTTCTCATGAAGAACGCGCGCTACGATAAACTCATCGAAGCGTTCGACGGTACAGGCCATCACGTGACCGATCCGCAAGGCCTCACCAAGGCTCTCACCGACGCCCTCGCGTCAGGCAAGCCGGCGCTCATCAACTGCGTCATCGATCCGACGGCAGGCACGGAGAGCGGTCATCTGCAGAATCTGAACCCCCAAGTCAGATCGGCAACTGGAAACTAAAACGCCCGTGTGGCGTTGGGTGCCGCGGATTGTCGATTTCGGTGCGGGCGCGAAATAACCTGACCCCTGATCCCTTCCCGGAAAAGGAAGGGGCAGGTTGATTGGAGCTAAGGCCGATGCCGCTTGAAGGACTAACCACGCCGGTCAGGGAAAATCATCGCTTCGATGAGCGCGCGCTCGCGCGCTACCTCATCGAACACCTGCCCGGATTTCGCGGACCGCTGACCGTGTCACAATTCATCACCGGCCAGTCGAATCCGACCTTCCTGCTCGAGACTCCCGATGCGCACCTCGTGATGCGCAAGAAGCCGCCCGGCCCTCTGCTGCAATCCGCCCATCAGGTGGAACGCGAATACCGCATCATCAAGGCGCTCGCCAACACCGACGTGCCCGTGCCGCGCGCTCATTTGCTATGCGAAGACCCGAACATAATCGGCACCGCGTTTTTCATGATGGACTACGTGCCGGGGCGCATCATCCTCGAGCCGATTCTTCCGGGGATGAGTCGCGAACAGCGCGCCGCGATTTACGACTCGATCAACGACACTCTAGCGCGCCTGCACAAGGTCGATTTTCGCGCGGTCGGGCTGGGCGATTACGGAAGGCCCGAGGGATACGTGGCGCGGCAGGTCGCACGCTGGACCAAGCAATACAAGGCATCGGAGACAGAACAGATACCGGCGATGGATCGGCTGATGGAATGTCTCGCAAACCATATTCCGGCGCAGGATGAAACGACGATCGCGCACGGCGACTTTCGCCTGGGCAACCTGATTCTGCATCCCACGCAGCCGCGCGTGGTCGCGGTCCTGGATTGGGAGTTGTCGACGCTGGGACATCCGATCGCGGACCTCGCGTGGAACTGTATGGGCTATCATTATCCGGCTGAGCTGGCGGATACGGGCAGCTTTGCCGGCCACGATCTGAAGGCGCTCGGAATTCCGACCGAGGAAGAATATCTGGCGGCTTATTGCAGGCGGACGGGCCGTCCGAATATCGAAAACTGGCGCTTCTTTGTCGCGTTCGTGTTCTTCCGCGGCGCCGCGATTGCGCAGGGCATCGCGATGCGCGCGAAGCTCGGCAATGCAAGCGGCCCCGACGCCGAAGATCGCGGGCGACGCGCGGGAGTCAGCGCGCAACTAGGATGGGAGATCGCACAAAAGCTGTAGGCCGTGGGGTTTTGGTGGCATGAGATCCTCTCCATTCGCCGCTTCGTTCCTCAGGGCTTCGGCTTGGAGCGGACTCGGCTCAGGATGACGGAATGGCCTGCTTGGTTGTCATTCTGAGTGGTGTCCGCGCAGCGAAGAATCTCATGCCACTGAACATCGCGCGTTTACTGAGCGATTGGATATCAGTGATGACCAAGCTGTTCGGAATTGCCGCGCTCGGTGCCGCCGTCGCGCTCGGCGCTTCATTCGCCGCGTGCGCATCGGCGGAGATGTCGGCGGAAACGGAAACGTCGCCTGATGTCGAAGTGGCGCAGGCCAAATCGAAGTCGACGGCGTTTGCGAATCCGCAGCCGGTGACGATCGTCGGTTATAGCCAGGACGCGATGGAGCCGTTTATTACGCGCGACGGCAATTTTCTGTTCTTCAACAATTCGAACGATCCCAGCGTCGACACCAATCTGTTTTGGGCGTCGCGGGTCGACGACGTAACCTTTCAGCTTCAGGGAGAAATCGGCGGCGTGAACTCGACCGCGCTCGATGCGGTCGCATCGATGGATCTGAATAACACCTTCTACTTCATCTCCACGCGAAGCTACTCATCGACCGCGTCGACTATTTACTGGGGCGGCTATGCCAATGGCGCCGTCAGCGGAGTCGACTTAGTCCCTGGAGTTTCGCTCATGAAGCAGGGAATCGTGGATTTCGATGCCGAGATCAGCGCGGATGGCAATACGCTCTATTTCTCGGAAGGACTCTTCACCGGCGGCAGCGTTCCGAAATCGGCACAGATCATGATTGCCCATCGCAACGGAAACAGTTTCACGCGCGATCCGAACAGCAAAAAAATCCTGCGGGAAATCAACACCGCCCAGCTCGACTACGCCTCCGACACCTCCGCTTCAGAACTGGAACTCTTCTTCACCCGCCTTACCAAGACCGGACCCGCCATCTACATGGCCACTCGCACCAGCACGTCGAAGGCCTTCGGCGCGCCTGAGAAAATCAAAGCGATAACAGGCTTCGCCGAGGCGCCGAGCATCTCACCGGACGATAAATCGCTCTACTTCCATGAAAAGAACCCCAACGGAGTCTTTTCGATCTACCGCGTCACCCGCCCCTAGCGCGGCCGATTTCAGCGTAAAGTGATCGGCCCTTTCCGTCATTCCGAGCGGAGCATTTTCTGCGGAGTCGAGGAATCTCGTGTCATTGGGAGTGCCGCTGAAGTTACGCAGGACCACGTTGATCGACAGCCTCTCGATGCACGAGTTTTTTCGCGTCATCACACCTTCGCTCGCGAGCACTCTGCGCACCCAGCGAAGCGAGGAACGGAAATGCCGGGTCAGCCCCTATTCGCGTCACCGCCGGAGAGAAGTTGATCAGCAATCAATTGCGGCGCGCTGCGAGTGGTTTTGGACCGATCAGTTCGGCGCGATTGCTGAGGCCCGCGGCTTTGACTGCCGCGTTGCCAAGGGCGAGCAGATCGTTCTGCGCGCTTTCGGAGAGTTTGCCGTCGGTGAAGTCGGCCGACGAGAGATAGACGCTCGATGGAATCACGAACGCGCCGAACCACGCGAGCACGTCGCGCAGATGCCAGTCCACGCCGAGGTAGTGATGGTTCGTCGCGCCCATCGCGACAATGCCGACGGGCTTGCCGAGCAGCGCCTCGATCGGAAGCTGATCGAGCAGGTTCTTGAGCGCGCCGGTGAATGAGCCGCGATAAACCGGGCTCGCGATTATCACCGCATCCGCATCGCGCACTTTCCGCACTACCGCGGCAGTGTCATCGCCGTATTGTTCCGGCGGTCGGCCGTCGGCAAACGCAATCTTCTGGTCGGCCAGATTGATGATCGAGGTTTCGATCTGATTGTCCGCCGCGCGAATGGCATCCAGCGTCGACCCGATCGCGCCGGACAGCCGCCCCGGCGGCGTCACGCTGCCTATTATCGCAACCAGTTTAATCGGCATGGTCTGACTCCCGTGTGAACCCGCGAAGCTTGCCTGGTTGCCCCGATTGCCCGTCGCTTTTATCAGCGCCGCTCGAATTCCAGTCCGGTCTCTTCCAGAAAGATCGTTATTTTGTGCCCATTGGGCGTTGGCCAATAGTAAAGGTCAATCATTGCCGGAACTCCTGGTAGCGATCGGCATGGAACCCGTATGATGGGTGCATTCGCGGCCTCCGGCAAGCCTCAAGTTGATGGGTCAAGGGAGGAGCGCGGGGATCAGCCATCGCCCAAGAGCCGCCCGCAGGCGGCAGATCGATGAATTTCCGAACGAACGCGCCCAGCACCTCCGTGCCTTCTCGTGTCTCGGGATGCACGCGGACGACGGATGTTCGGTTTCGGCTGGTTGAAATCGGGAGCTCATTACGAGTACGTGTGAAAGGCTGATTCCCGAAAGAAACTTACCAAAGGATTGCCTTCGCCATCGTCTCGTCATCAGCATCGCGTTGATGGTGGCGTTGTTGGTGAGCCGCGACGTATTCGCCGGCACAATATGCGGTCCGTTCGGCAATCCTCCGGCGCAGGTCGACCGAAGCTGGATCGCGGGCGTCGTGACCGCGCGCAACTCGGTGTGCCCCGGCGGCAAGCGGTTGGGCCCGTGGACCGACGGAAACGGCGACGCGCGTTACGCCTGTCTCTATGAGCCTTCGCGCGCGGGTGAACGGCTGCCGATGCTGGTCTTCCTCCATCCTTCCCAGCTGAGCGCCTACTCGGTCGTTCTCACGAGCCTGCTCGGGCTGATCGACACAGGATCTCTGGGCGAAGGCCATCCCGGTTTCATTCTGCTTGCGCCGCAGGGCCGCTACACGACGCATCTTTATCCCGGTTACGATTCGAACGCACTCGGGTGGGACAACTGGTACCGGCAGCTGAGTCCCGCCGGAGCAATCACTGTGGGAAAAGCGACTTACGATGAAAACGCCGACGCGGCTTCGATCGATCATTTCGTCGGCGAAATGATCGCCACGGGCAAAGTCGATCGCCGGCGGATCTATCTGATGGGCTGGTCCAACGGCGCCACGATGGCGCTGCTGTACGCCTTGAATCGGCCGTGGGTGGCGGCTGCGGCCGTCTATTCCGCGCCCGACCCGTTCGCCGCGCTCTTCCACGTGTGCACCCAGATTCCAGTCGCCGCCGCTCCGGCAGGCGATGGCCAGGCGCTGATATTCAATCCGCGCGTACCGCTGATGCACGTGCGGAACGATTGCGACATCGGCGGAATTTGTCCGAACGGCAGCAGGTTTGCGGCTCGGGTGCGCGCGCTTGGCGGCAGCATCGAGGACGTCATCATCGATTCGTCGGGACTGCGGGTGTCTGCCTGCGACGATTCATGCGGCACCGATGAGATGGCGGATGGCCAGGTCGGAACTGTCGCAGGTCTCCGCGGCATGACTCGTCACATGCAATGGCCGACTCAGTGGAACGAGCTGATGCTGAACTTCCTGAAACGGCATCCGCTCGGCATCGCGAACGATCACACCGCGCAGGGCGCCGCGCTCAGTCTCCTGCAGAACTCCGATTGATCCTCATGGAGAGGACGGGGGCCGATCGGCAGTTCACTGACCCGCGGGACTGAATCCGCGCCCGATCAACCCTGCGTTTTCGTAGTCAGTGAGCTGCTTCGCGTCGTGCGACACGACGATATGTAAATCTGGATTGGCCGCGGCGAGATCGTGGAGCGCGCGCAGCTCCGAGGTGACTTGCTGACTGTTCTCGCCCATCCCGAGCTCGACCAGACGCGGGCGGCATTTCGGAATAGTCACCTGCTCCATGTCCCAGGCCACGTCGCCGATGAGCAGATACTCAGAGTTGTCGGCCAGGTGAACATAGACAATCTGGCTTCCCGGCGTGTGTCCGGGCGCTTTGATCAGCACCACCCCAGGCGCGAGCGGATAGTAGTGATCGTATTCCAGCGGATGGAGTGAAGAGCGAACACTCTCGGGGAACCTGCACGTGTTCATCCACTTGGTGTCGTCGCGCTGCTCGCGCGTCAGCATCAGATGATCGGCAAAGGCGGGCAGCCCGGGCGACTCCGCGATGCCTTGCAGGTGATCGGCATGCTCGTGCGTGATCACGATCGCACGCGCATGCGCGAGCGCATCCTGCTCGGCCCGGTACTGAGCAGCGTCGAAACCGCCGGGAAAAGACGTGGCGAAGAAATTCTTTCCAGGCGGCGCGTCGACGATGATCATCGTGCCGTTCGGATAGAGGATCTGGTAAGCGGGGAAAACGAGCTGATGGCGATCGAAGCGTACGCCGCCGAGGAAGAGCGCGGCGAGCGCGTTCACCCGCGCCACCTCCGCGGCGTTGATTTTGTCGGGGCGCGCCCCCGCGGGTTGGTCGGCGAGCCTGCGCAGCGTTGCGAGATCGAGCTGGTAGTCCGAATGATCGGGAACGGGCGGCCCTTGCAAGAGGAACACAAGCGCGACCACGACGGTTGCGAGCAGTGCGCCAACAACGATAGCGGCGATTTTCAGAAATCGCCGCATCACCCGGCGCTCGGGACTTTAACGTCGAATTGGGTCTCGCGACGATCGGTTACAGCCACCTTGCTTCCTCCTGGCGCAGTTCCTACCGATTTATCGAATAACCGCCTGAAATCATACGTGTCGATTGGGAAACTCAGCCAGCGGGAAAGGAGTTTGATTCGCAGCCGTATCGCGAAGGCGCGACTACGCATCGGTCGTGGGCTGAAGGGCGCCCGCTCGCTCGCGCGATCCCGAAGTCTTACTTGTGGCGGTCCAACCGTGCAGATATATCCCTGCGGCCATGGCCGCGACAAAGGCCGTGACAGGAGTTGCGCCGGAGGCGAGCGCGGTAACTGCGGGTCCAGGGCAGAATCCGCTGAGACCCCATCCTGCGCCGAAAAGAGCGGCACCCGCGATCAGGCGGGCATCGAGGTCGGTTCGCTTGGGAATCGAGAATCCCGAGGCCAGAATCGGCGATCGCATCGTTCGACTAAGCCGAGAGGCGATGAAATAGACGCCGATCGCTCCGAGCATCACGAAAGCGAGGCTGGCATCCCAGCTCCCGAAGAAGTCTAGGAAGCCGATGACCTTGATCGGCCGAGTCATCCCGGAAATGCCCAGGCCCAACGCGAATACTATTCCCGAAATGAAAGAAGTCAGCGCCGTCTTCATAACGAGCCCGGCATGACGTGATTGACGAGGTATACGACGATCGCGCCGGTTGCGATGAAGGTTGCGGTCGCCACCATCGAGCGAGGCGAAAGCCGGCTGATGCCGCACACGCCGTGGCCGCTGGTGCATCCGTTGCCGAGCCGCGTGCCGAAGCCGACCAAAAGGCCGGCTACCACCAGCATGCTGTATGGGCGCACTACACCGAAATCGTAAGCATTAGGCAGAAAGATTTTCAGTAGCACGCCGCCCGCCAGCAAGCCTGCGACAAAACAGGACTTCCAGAGGGTTTCGCCTTTCACCGGTCTCAGGATGCCGTCGACGATGCCGCTGATACCTGCGACCTTGCCGTTCATCAGCAGAATCGCCGATGCGCTCAAGCCGATTAGGATTCCGCCCGCGAGCGACGGGATCGGAGTGAAGTTATGCATTGTCCTCAGTGATCGACAGGCAGGCCCGCCTCGTTCCATTCGAGCATCCCGCCTCTGAGATTGCTCACCTGATCGAAGCCGAGCGCGGTGAGAATCGCGGCGCCCGTGCTGCTTCGCACTCCGGCGCGGCACACCACCACGATTTCGCGATTTTTCAGGTCTTCGAGTTCGCACGCTCGTTGCGGCAGCGTCTTAAGCGGGATCAGACGGCTCCCGTAAATGTGCCCGAGTTCGCCCCGGTACTCGTCTTCTTCGCGCACATCGAGGATCAGCGGCGGGTTTCCGCCTGTGACCCGGGCCTGCAATTCAGGAGCGGTGGTCTGGCGCACGGCTCCGAGCTGACTGAAGTCCGGAAACTTCAGCGAGTCATCGTCGATCGCGGATTGGTTGGCCTGCAGCGATTCCTGAATTTTGTCGGGCAGCGACAGGCGCAGGCCATTCATGATGCGGATGTATTCGTCGCGCGAACGGCCGGCGACTCGTGGATTGGTGGTCTTTTCCTTTCCGATCGTCGAGTATTGATTGCCACGATAGTCGTGGGCAGGAAAGACCAGCGTCGCGTCCGGGAGCGAGAACAGCGGACCGATGATCGCGTCGTATTGCGTTCCGGCGTCGCCCCCCGCAAAGTCCGCGCGCCCGGTTCCGCCGATGAGCAACGTGTCGCCGGTGAACACGCGTCCCTCGGTGTGGATGCTGATTCCGTCGGGAGTGTGGCCCGGTGTGAACAGCACCTTCAGGCGCAGATCCCCGACTTCCAGAACGTCGTCATGGGAAACGTGGATGTCGACGTTCGGGGCGGGCGCGTGGCGTTCCATCACGACTTTGGCATCGCTCAGGCCGGCAACATCCCAGGTGCCGCTGCGATGGTCGGCATGAGTGTGGGTGTCGATGGCGTACTCGATGCGGAAGCCGTGGTAGGCGGCGACCGCTATGTAGCGGCCGGTGTTTTCCTTGAGCGGATCGATCAGCGCCGCGCGCCGGGTGCGTTCGCAGCCCAGCAGGTAGGTCTTGCATTGGCCCCGGTTGAGTTCACGAAAGAACATGACGGCCTCCTCGCGCGCCGCTACACGCGCGCTCCGGCTTGACTTGTTACTCTATCGTCATATAACTAATTAGTTATGAAGGCAAGAGTGATGAACCGCCGGCGGCGAGAAGCGCCGCTGACGATGAGCCCGGAAGCGCTGGAACTCGTAGCCGCGCGCTTCCGTGCTATGGGCGAGCCGCTGCGACTGCGTATTCTCCAGCAACTCGAAGCGGGAGAGCGGAGCGTCTCCGCACTTGCTGAAACCATAGGGTCGCAGCCGAACGTCAGCAAGCACCTGAAGGTCCTGCGGGATGCGGGGCTGGTCCAGCGGCGACAGCAAGGTAACAGCGCCTACTATTCGATCGCAGACGAGATGGTGCTCGAGTTGTGCGACATGATTTGTTCGAGTTTGCGCGAGCGGCTCGAAGCGCAGGTCGGCGCGCTGAACGGGCGAATGCGAGCCTGGCGATGATTCCTGCCGCGGGCGAGACACTGGACGTGAAATCTCCCCCCGGCAGTTGGCGGGAGGAATTTACTTCGGAAACTACTGCGAGTGTGGCGGCGCGATGCGCCTTTGCCGTCGCGGCATGTGCGACGCTGCTGCCGTTCTTCTCGCCGGGGCTCGCGCTGATGCTTGGCATCGCGATCGCGCTGGTGGTGGGGAACCCCTTTCCCATGGCCACGGCGCGTGTCGTCACGCCGTTGCTGCAAATATCGGTCGTTGGCCTCGGCGCCGGCATGAATCTCGCGAAAGTAGCGCGCGCGGGAGTGCATGGCTTTTTCTATACCGTGATCGGCATCACGGTAACGGTCAGCGTCGGCTTGGCGCTCGGCAGATTGATTCGGACGGAACGCGACACCTCGTTACTGGTGACGGTAGGGACCGCGATCTGCGGCGGGAGTGCGATTGCCGCTGTTGCACCCGTAATTCGCGCAAAGAGCCACGAAGTATCGGTCGCGCTGGCGACGGTATTTTTCCTGAACGCGGTCGCCCTGTTCATCTTTCCCTGGATTGGACATCACCTCGGTCTCGACCAGGCTCAATTCGGTGTGTGGAGCGCGCTTGCGATACACGATACGAGCTCTGTAGTCGGGGCGGCGATGCAATACGGCGCTGGCGCGCTGGAGATAGCTACCACCATCAAACTTACGCGCGCGCTATGGATCGTTCCGGTGACACTCGCGATCGGGATGGTGTGGAATCGCGCAGATGGCGGCGCGGGCGCGGGCAAAGCCAGAGGCCCCTGGTTCATCCTGGGCTTCCTTGCCGCGGCGGCATTGGTGACGTGGATACCCTCGCTGAAGCCGGCGGGGCACATCGTGTTCGTCAGCGCCCAGCGTTCGTTGGTGGTCACGCTTTTTCTGATCGGCTCCGGACTCAGTCGGCCCGCGCTGCGGGTAGTCGGCCAGCGTCCGTTGATCCAGGGCTTTATTCTTTGGGTGCTGATGGGAAGCGGGACGCTTGGCGCCATACTGCTCGGATGGATTGGTTAGTCGACCGCAAAATGTAGATGAGTATCTTTTGTGACGCTATTCGGTCAGATTCCGCCGCCCCCATCGAACGCCTCGCTGCGTGCCTGCACCTGGGCGACGTTGCTGCCCGCCGGCACGTCGCGCGTGAGCCATACGTTTCCACCGATAGTCGACCCGCGCCCGATTGTTACGCGGCCCAGGATGGTCGCGCCGGCGTAGATGACCACGTCGTCTTCAACGATCGGGTGGCGCGCAACGCCCTTGACCAGCACACCGTCCGCGCCGACCGGAAATCTCTTCGCGCCGAGAGTGACTGCCTGATAGAGCCGCACGCGCTGCCCGATTCTCGCAGTCTCGCCGATGACAACTCCCGTTCCGTGATCGATGAAAAAGCTCGCGCCTATCTCCGCTCCCGGGTGGATGTCGATTCCCGTAGTCGAATGCGCCAGTTCCGCGATCATCCGCGCCATCAGCGGCAGCTCGAGCAGATAAAGTTCATGTGCGAGCCTATGATGCGTGATGCCCGTGATTCCCGGATAGCAAAACCGCACCTCCTCGATGCTGCGGGCGGCGGGGTCACCCTGGTAGGCCGCCTGGATGTCGCTTTCCAGCAGCGCGCGGACCTGCGGCAAGCGGATGGCAAACGCGCGGGTGATCTCGAACGCGCGTGCCGCGCGATCGGCTTCGCCTTGCGATGAGGCGAATTGCAGCTCGCGCTTCACCTGCTGGAGCAGCGCCCGCAAGGTCGCATCGAGCTTGTGCCCGACGAAGTAGTCTATCCCCTCGTCGCTCAGGTCCGGCAGGCCAAAATGCGTCGGAAAAAGCGCCGCGAACAACCCGCCGAGGATCTCGCGCAGCGCGTCCCGCGACGGCATCTCGATGACCGCGCCGTTGCGTTTGCGATCCTGCTGCGATGTTCCGCGCGAGGTCCGCAGCTCGGCGACAATTCGATCGAGGTCCCACTGCGCGCCCGGCTTGCTATCGCTTTCCCTGGGACGCGCGCTCATGCCACTTTCCCGTTTGAAATGCCCTCGAACAGCGTCGTGCTCAGATAGCGTTCGCCCGAGTCGGGCAGCACCACGACGATCGTCTTGCCCGCGTTCGCCGGGCGCTTGGCGATGCGCACTGCCACCGCGACCGCGGCCCCGCACGAAATGCCGGACAGGATGCCCTCCTCGCGAGTAAGCCGCTGCGCATAATGGATCGCCTCGTCGTTGCTGACCTGCTCGATTTCATCAACCAGCGACATATCGAGAACGTCCGGCACGAAGCCCGCGCCGATGCCCTGAATCTTGTGCGCTCCCGGCTTCAATGGCTGACCCGCCCGCTTCTGCGTTATGACAGGGCTCGCCTCGGGCTCGACCGCGACCGAGATAATCGGCTTGCCCTTGGTCCGCTTGATGTAACGTGAAACGCCGGTGATGGTCCCGCCGGTGCCCACGCCGGATACGAAAATATCGATCGCACCGTCGGTGTCGTTCCAGATTTCAGGCCCCGTAGTTGCCTCGTGGATGGCAGGATTGGCGGGATTCTTGAACTGCTGGAGGAGCACAAAGCGATCGGGAGCCGATGCGGCGATCTCTTCCGCCTTCGCGATCGCTCCGCTCATCCCGCGCGAGCCCTCGGTCAAGATCAGATTGGCGCCATATGCGATCAGCAATTTACGCCGCTCCAGGCTCATCGTTTCGGGCATCGTCAGGGTAAGCGGAATATTGCGGGCCGCGGCGACGAACGCGAGCGCGATTCCGGTGTTGCCGCTGGTCGGTTCCACCAGTTCCTTGCCGGGACCCAGCAGACCGCGCTTTTCCGCATCCCACACCATCGCGGCGCCGATTCGGCATTTGACGGAGTAGGCAGGGTTGCGCCCCTCGACTTTCCCGAGGACCGTCGCCGGCGCTCCATCGATCACGCGGTTGAGACGCACCAACGGCGTGTGACCGATAGATTGTGAATTGTCTTCATACCAATGTGGCATCAAAGCCTCCTGTCCGCCTGTTATCCGCGACGTGGTGCGCGTGCTCGGTTCCGTTGCCCATCTTCTCGCGAGCTCATCAAGAAGGATCAAGGTTCGATGAGCGGGCAAGCTCCCCGTCATGAACATCGGGAGCGCCTTGGTTTCGCGTAGTCTACTGACTCCGAAAACAGCTTGCACGCCGATGCCGACACACCTAAGTTGCATAATGCAACTACTCCCGACGAAAAGCGAGGTCACTCAAATGAAAGCGGTAGTTTTCGCCAAGCTGGGAGGACCCGAGGTACTGCACATCGGCGAGGTGCCGAAACCTGAGGTGAAGCCCGGCATGATTCTGATCAGAGTTCGCGCAGCTGGAATCAATTTTGCCGATACGTTGTTTCGGCAAGGCCAATACCTGATGCAACCAAAGCTGCCCGACGTGCCCGGTCTCGAGGCTGCCGGCGAAGTCGAGGCGGTCGGTGAGGGCGTAGTGAATTTCAAGCCCGGCATGCGCGTTGCGGGGCTCGGCAGCCGTACCTACGCCGAGTTTGCGCTGGCCCCGGCCAACCAGGTGATCCCGATTCCCGACTCGCTCACGTTTGATGAAGGCGCGGCCTTCCCCGTTCAGGTGCTTACCGCCTGGCACATGCTCCACACCTCGCATAACACCGGGCCGGGCCAGACCGTACTAGTTCATTCCGCGGCCGGCGGAGTCGGTATCGTCGCAATCCAAATTGCGAAGGCCGCGGGCGCTCGCGTGATCGGAACGGTGTCGAGCGACTCGAAGGCGTCACTGGCCAGTCAGTACGGCGCTGATGATGTGATCAATTATGCGACGCACGATTTCGCGCAGGAAACGAACCGCCTCACCAACGGCCGCGGCGCCGATCTGATTCTCGATGCGGTCGGCGCGACGACGATGGAAAAGGGCCTCGGCTGTCTTGCGCCGTTTGGGCATCTGATTCTCTACGGACGCGCCGGGGGACCGCCGGAGCCGCTCAATCTGTTCCGGCTGTTCGAGAAATCGCTCAAGGTCAGCGGCTTCGTGCTCTACACGGCCGCAGCGGTGCCCGAAGTAATGCGGCACGGCATCGAGGCGTCATTTCGGCTGATCGCTGAAGGCAAGTTGAAGCTGCTGGTGGGCAGGAAGTTTCCGCTCGCCGAAGCTGCCGAAGCGCATCGTTTCATGGAGTCGCGCCAATCGACGGGCAAACTGGTCCTTAACCCCTAAGCCGGCCGCTTCGTTCGCCGAACCGGCCGGTCATAGCTTTCGCCGCCGAAGCTGCACAATCGATTTTCGTCGGACGCGATGGCGTCCGCGGCGATGCGCAGCTCCGGCGACGTCCTCGCTTCGCGCCCGAAGCGCTTCTCCCAATCAGGCGCGATTTCTGGGGCGGCCGCCGGCATCGCGAACCACTGCTGGTCCGGGATTCCTCGACTCCGCACACCCCGCTCGGAATGACGAAATACGAGCCTTCTGTTAGCGGTTCGCCGCAATAGTCGCGTAGTTCGCGACTGCTTTGTATGATATAAATCAAAATCAATCGATACACTTGGTTTATAACGCAACAGACAGAAAACCCTTAGTAAGCGTTACGACCTTGAGTTGGCAGTTCCCGAGATGATCTCGCAAAAGTCGAAATATGCGCTCAAGGCGCTGACCGTACTCGCGGAGGAATACGGGAAGGGTCCCATTCTTATCGCGGACGTCGCCGCGCGTGAACGGATTCCGCGCAGCTTTCTGGAACTCATCCTCCTGGAGCTGAAGAACCATCGCCTGCTCGACAGTCGCAAAGGGCGCGGCGGCGGTTACTTCCTCGCCAAGTCGCCCACGCAAATTTCCGTCGGTCAGGTGTTGCGAGCGATCGAAGGTCCGCTGGCTCCCCTGCCATGCGCGAGCAAGACCGCGTATCGAAAATGCGACGAGTGCCGCGATGAGCGCACTTGCGGCGTTCGCCTGCTGATGCTGGAGGTGCGCGAGGCCACCGCGAAGATTCTCGATTCGACTACGCTGGCCGATCTTCTGAAACGTTCGCAGATAGCGGTTCACGGCCGCGAAGCGCTGCAATTCTCGATTTAGTCGATTCACGTCGCGCTCAAGTGAGCTTTGCCCCAGCAATTTCGATTGTCCATCGGATGCAAAATTCGGCTTGAGCCGCGGAGGCAAGTCCCACTATAAGAACGAGACGCAAGCTCTCAGGCGTGAAGCCGCGAGACTGCACGGTGGTGACAGACCATGAAGATTGAGCAAGCGACATTCGGGGCAGGATGCTTCTGGAGCATCGAGGAGGCGTTCCGGCACGTTGATGGCGTCGTCGACGTCGCTGTTGGTTACAGCGGCGGAACGGTGCCAGACCCGACGTACCGGATGGTGTGCTCCGGCCGGACCGGCCACGCCGAGGTTGTCTTCGTCGAGTACGATGCGGATCGGGTTTCATACGATGACCTGCTGAATGTCTTCTGGCAGATACACGATCCAACCACTCTCAACCGGCAGGGTTTCGACATCGGCACCCAGTATCGCTCCGCCATTTTCTTTCATACCGAGGCGCAGCGTGCCGCCGCGGGGGCATCGAAGAAACGCCTCGACGAATCCGGGCATTTCGGCCGGCCAATTATGACCGAGATCACGCCCGCCTCAGAGTTTTATCGCGCCGAGGAATATCATCAGCGCTATCTGGAGAAGTCGGGACTTTCCGACGGATGCGCCGTCAACGGCTGCGGCTCCGCCAGCATTCCGAAAACGGCGCGGCGCAGCTAATCGCAAGACCGGGTCATACCATCAAGGCGCCAGGAAGAAGATCCTGACTTGGTGTTTTGGGCTTTCCCGCGCTAGCTAATTTCCCGTGCAAAAGTATCGACGATTTCCTCGTAGTCTCGCGGGTGCTCGACAAGCTGGCCTGACGGTTCGGGGGGTCGCTCGACGTGATGGCGCGAACCCACTGTCAGGTTTGAGCATTGCGGCGGTTGCGGTACGAACGGCCGATGGAGCGCTCGAACCCGTGCCCCTTCTCACCACCCGATCCGCGCGGGCGCGAAGGTAAATGGCCCATCCGGTCCGGACAATAACATCGTTCTAGGTATTGAGACATCAAACACCATCCCTCAAGCGCCACTTGTCAACCGCCGCTTGTCAACCGCCGTATGGGTGTCAACCGCCGTACAGGTTGACGGGGAGCGCAGTTCGCCTCCGACTGCGTCATCCGCCATACCGTCTTTCAGCTGGGACGATTCCATGCGCAATCGCGCAAAACACGGTTTTTGCGCGTCTCATACCGCCAGAGTGGGACCGGAGAAAAAGAACCTAACTTGGTGTCTTGGTGATGGCCTTCGCGCGCTAGCTGGTACCTGAGAAAGCTGAAATCATCGATCGCCTATGCCGGTAGAAGATTCGTCGACTTCCGCGCCCGCCGCGACTCCGCCGCCCGCGCCTGATCGGCTGGCCGCGATCGCCATCCGTTTCGAAGCGGTAGTGCTGCGGCGCGCCTTGATCGTTGGCGCGCTTGGCTTGCTGGTGATGATCGGGCTCTTCCTGTCGAATTTTTCAATCGACAAGGCGCGATGGTACTGGAGCGCGATGTTTCCGATTTTCGGCGTCGCGTGCATATGGCATGAAATCGCCAGCGGGCGCGCACAGGTGGTCGCGCTGTGGAAGCTTCTGCTGCGACAGGCGATGCACTGGCTCGTCCCGATCTTTGCGGTGCGGATCGTGTTTCTTCAACACGAGCGTGGCCAGCTCTCCGGCAATGCTGTCGCCCTGATGGTTCTGATTCTGCTTGCAGTAACCTGCTTCCTGGCCGGGCTCCATTTCGATCACAGCTTCATCTGGGTGAGTGTTTTTCTGGCGCTCGCGGCGCTCTTCGGAACGGAAATCGAGACGTATCTCTGGTTGGGCGCCGTGCTGACCGTGATCGCGGTGGCTCTCGCCGTCCTCTCGAGCGCCTTGCTACGCCGGCACAAGAGTGCTCCCGCGCCGACCGGCTGATTTCGCGATCGGTTCCGGGCCTCAGTCGTCGATTATTCGCGTGTGGCCGAAGGGGCAGGTGCCACGCGAGCAATCGTAGAACCCGGCGTCCCATTCCTCGGCGACGTTGTAGTGAACTCGACAGTAGACGCGATCGCACCGGGGGCAGTAGGCATCAAGTCCTTCATTCATCGCCACATCCGCCTTTACGCGCTCGTGAACCGCGGCGATCGCGTCATCCGCCAGCATCGCGAAAATCGGCTCCGCTTCGCTTCTCGCGAGTTGCGTGCTTTTGGCCGGTCCTTCGTAGATGAGCGCGGGTCGCTTGCTAAGTGAGTTTTCGCCTATCCGAAACCCCGCGGCCGCTTGTCCGCATACCGAGCACAAAAGCCTGAATTCTTTGTCGCTGATTCTGGCGACTCTCGCTCCCGGCGGCGCTTGAAACGCGGGCGGCGCCGAATCGCCGATGATCTTCTCTAGCCCGGCGCGCAACGTGGCAACCGCCGCACCGAACCCTGCCGCGATCGCCGCCCCTTCGGCGCCGAGCGTGCGAAGTTCACTCGCCACCTGACCCGCCCGGCTGGCCGCGCTTGCCAGCATCACCCGCGCCGACTCCGCTGACACCACTCCGGAACTTCGGGTGATCAGCTCGGATGCGGCCAGGGCGCTGTAAAATGCCTCGCGGATGTCGGACGCCCACACTGCCTTCGCGTCCGGCTCCGATCCCGAAGCCTCGATTAGCTCCCGGGCCCGATCAGCCAGCCCAGCCAAGTCCGCGAGCCCGCCCGAATTGCCGGCCGCGGCGGAAGGCGCGGCGGCGGCGGGTTTGCCCCGGTACCATCGCGAGATCCACGCTGAGATCGCCATCGGGTTGCTCGGCTTTGGCCCACCTCTTCTCGACCTATAGCTCTATCGCAGCGTCTAACATATCTATGTAGCGACCAGTCAGAGTGGTTACCCGTTTCTCGAGAGCCCTGCTATACAAGGAACCACGACGCGAAGATGGGCCGCTACGACGACTACAAGCGCGAAGTCCTGAGCATCAGCCGGAAGCTGTCCGAAGAAGGCTACTTCGGATCGAAGTCCGGCACTGCGGGAAACGTCTCGATGCTCATCGAAGGCGAAGAGGCCGTTGCGGTCACGCCGACGCAGATGCGCTACGACCTCATGACGCCCGACGACATCTGCATCGTGGATTTCCATCTCCGTCCCATCGAAGGCGCGCACAAGCCGTCGATCGAAACTCCGATGCATATCGCGGCGTACCGGGTGCGCGGCGACGTCAACGCGGTCATCCACACGCATCAGACTTTCGCCAGTTCCATCAGCGTGCTGAACCTGCCGATTCCGCCGCTGTTCGATGAAGTCACGCTCGCCATTGGCGAGATCATCGATGTGGTTCCGTATGCGCTTTCCGGCACGCGGGAGTTGCACGACGGCGTCGCAAAGAAGCTCGCGAATCGATGCCACTGCTATCTCATCCAGAATCACGGCGCGATGTGCATCGGGCTCGATCTCGAGACGACCTTCACCTACGTCGAGCTGCTCGAGAAAATCGCGACCGTCTATGCGCACGCGCTCGCTACCGGCAGGCCGATAACCACGCTTCCCAAGCCGATCGTGACGCAACTGGTCGCCGCGGTGATCACGCGCCAGGACCGCGAGATCGCGCGCAAGCATGCGATCGCGAGGCCCGAGCAGCGCCGCGCATGACCGGCCCGGTCGTGGCGCTGGGCGCCCACGTCCTCGACATCCTCGCCCGGCCAGTCACTCACATTCCTGAAGGTCAGGGCGCCGCGTTACTCGACGAAGTTCGTTTCGCACCTGCCGGCTCCGCCGCGGGCACCGCCGTCGGATTGGCGAAACTGGGGCTCGCAGTCGCAAGCGCAGGCGCAGTCGGCGACGATACCTCGGGTGATCTGCTCGTCCGCATGCTCGCCGGCTATGGGGTTGACACCAGCTACATCGTTCGTAAGCAGGGAGCCGCCACTTCCACGAGCATCCTGCCCATTCGCCCCAATGGCGACCGGCCGGCGCTTCATCTGCCCGGCGCGAACCTAGCTTATGCCGTCGACGATGTGCCGTGGCCGCTGATCGATCGCGCGGTGCATCTGCACATGGGTGGCAACGACGTCATGCGCGGACTCGGGCGCGACGGCGCGATGACGATTCTTAAGCGTGCCCATGACCGCGGCGCCACGACCACGATGGACATGCTCGGCGAGGGCTCCCCGAAAATGCTCTCGATTCTCGCGCCGGCGCTGCCGTTCGTCGATTGGTTCATGCCGAATGCCGACCAGGCATGCGGGCTGACCGGTGCGAAAACCGCTGCCGATGCTGCTCGGCATCTGCTGGATAACGGCGCGCATGGCGTCGTTCTGACCATGGGCGGCGACGGCAGCCTGCTCGTAACGGCGCGCGAGAAACTTCATCTCGCCGCCCACGACATCAAGGTGGTCGACACGTCGGGATGCGGCGATGCCTACTGCGCGGGCTTCATTCGCGGCCTTCTGCTCGGCTGGACGCCGGCAGAATGCATGAAACTCGGCAACGCTGCCGCCGCGCTGGTAGCGCAGGGTCTCGGCTCGGACGTCGGCGTCGTCAATCTGGACGAAACCGTGCGTTTCATAAACGAAGCGCCGCTGCGCTGATCATCAATCTCGGGTCGCCGCGATTTGTCCTCACTCCGAGTAGCCCGGCCCGCCCGCCCCCGCAGTTTCGCGGCAAACAACCGCCAGTCGTCCTCGATAATCAGAGATAGCGTGAATTCTGCGCGGATGACGAAACCCTCCAGACAGTGAGGTGCGATCTGCCGGTGTCAGGCCGGCGGGCCGCCGGCCCTGTTCCACAGGGCTTCGATCTTGGGTAGCGACTTCATATTTCGGTATACTCACCGGGCTCCGCCGATAGCGCATTTTGCGAGTCGCACGGATCCTCTAAGCGCTTGATAGCCGCCGAACACGACAGCTCCCCAAGCTACAAAATAGGTGCCGCCCCCGCTTTCGGAACTGGCCGCCGCGTACGTGAGTGCGGTAATGAGGATGCCGGCTAGGCACCAAAGACCTCCTGTAATAATGTCCCCAAGACCCGCGGCCTTTAGCGCTTTCACCCTGAATAGATTGTCAAGCACTATTGCCGAGGACGACGCGGCAAGCCCGCGCTCCGACAGCGCCACCTCGATCTGACTGCGACTTGCACCTCCGTTCAGCAGTCGTGCGGCGTAGCTGAAAATGTCTTCAATTGACTTCTCGGTTTGCGCATTTGCGGCGGCTGCCATGCTCTTTTCGTACCCCATGATTTTATCCTCCTTGTCCTAACGAGTTTCAGCCGATCGGCCCCGTCACCTGTATCCCTCGCATTAGTACTTGCGACGATCTTAAGGCCCTGCGACCGACGCACTCCGCACTCGCTTTGCGGGTTACCGAAACGATACTGTCGCGGAATAATTCGAAAGCGGTTAGTCGTCTCACTATATTGTCTCGATATTCGCGGTGGTCGCGCGACCGATAGGAAGTAGCCTAACACTCCGAATGAGCCGTCTATCTACGCAAAAGTGCGTATCGGAAGGCAGTTAGGCTGTCGTCCTCGACGATCATGGATAGGGTGAATTCCGCCAGGATGACGAAACCCCTCCGACAGGTGATGTGCGATTGCCGGTGTCAGGCCGGTGGGCCGCCAACCCTAATCCGGAAATGAGAGATAAGCTGCGTCGCGGCCGCAGTTCGGGGTGGGCCCTTCGGCAAATGGGGCCTCATCTGTTAAATGGAACACCGAGGTTCGCATGAAGATCGTAGCGGGAATCGATGTTGGCGGTACTAATACCGATGCGGTCCTGGTGCGCGATGGGCAAATCGTGGCGTGGTCGAAGATTCCCACCACGCCGGATGTACAGAGCGGCATTGTCGCCGCCCTGGCTGGGCTCCCGGACGCGGCGCTCTCCAGGCGCGTGCACATCGGCACCACGGCCTTCACCAACGCGCTCATCGAACGGCGCGATCTCGCATCCGCCGCCGCGATTCGTCTTGGCAAGCCGGTTTCGGAGTCGCTCCCGCCGATGACCGAATGGCCCCCGGACCTGCAAAGCGCCGTCCGCAACCAAAGCCATTTCGTGAGCGGCGGACGCGAATACGACGGACGCCCGATCGGAGAACTGAATCGCGACGAGATCAGGCGGGTCGCGCGGCAGCTCGCGGCCAGCAACGTGACCCAGGTTGCGGTGACGGCGGTCTTCGGGACTTCCTATCCGGACGACGAAACGCGCGCCGCCGAATGGCTGGTCGAGGACAATCCGAATCTGCAGGTCTCGCTGTCGCATCGCATTGGCCGGTTCGGGATTCTGGAGCGCGAAAACGCGACGTTGCTGAATGCGATGCTTCGTCCGCTCGCGGCGCGCACGCTCGCCGCGTATCAGGCGGCGGTGCCGGCCAACCTTTTCATCAGCCAGAACGATGGCACCGTGGCGCACGGACCGAGGGCCTCCGAGGCGCCCATTTTCACGATCGCCTCGGGACCGACCAACAGCCTGCGCGGCGCGGCGACACTCGCATCGTCGCGCGAGGCGATCGTGCTCGATGTCGGTGGCACAACCACCGATGCCGGCGTGCTGCATCTCGGCTATCCGCGACCGGCGGGATTGGATCTTGCCGTCGCGGGCGTTCGCACCAATTTCCGAATGCCGGACCTATGCTCGATCGGAATTGGCGGCGGCAGCCTGATTGATGCCGCCACCGGGGCTGTCGGTCCTCGCAGCGTCGGCTTCCGGCTCACCGACGAGGCGATGGTATTCGGCGGCTCGACTCTGACGCTTACCGACGTTGCCGTCGCCGCCGGAAGAATCGACCTCGGCGAAAGGTCGCGCGTCAGGCTCGTCGATGCCGGCATCGTGGCGCGCGTCGATAGTTACCTGCGCGCTCGATTGGCCCGGCTGCTCGAGAACTACGAACGCCTCGGCCAGCATTTCCCGATAATCCTGGTCGGCGGCGGCGCTCCGCTCATCGAGGAATTGCTGCGCGGGCTCGGCCGCGAAGTGGTGCGCCCCGCTCACGCCGATGTCGCCAATGCGTATGGAGCCGCGATGGCGCAAGTTGGCGGCGAAGCCGATCTGACATTTTCCTCCGCCGCGATTTCGCGGGAGGAAGCGCTCGCCCGCGCCGAGCGCGAAGCTCATCGCCGGGCCCTGGCTGCCGGCGCATCTCCGGCGTCGATCACCATCGTCGAATTGGAAGATGCTGCGTTATCATATCTGGCGGGGGACGCCCTCAGAGTCCGTGCGCGCGCGGTCGGCGATATCGAGGACCCGGCATCATGAGTTTCGAGATACGGCGCGCCGACATCACGGCACTCACTCTTGGCTCGACGGTCCTCGGATGCGGCGGCGGCGGGAATTCCTACTACGGCCAGCTCGTCGCCCGCCGGCTCCTGTCCGATGATTCTGCGGTGCCGGTGATCGACGTCGATGAAATGGACCCCGGATCCTTCGCGATTACGCCGGCGGTCGTCGGCGCGCCGCTCGTTTGCCTGGAGAAGCCGCCGAGCTTGATCGCGCTCCACGCCGGGCTGAAATCCGTGAAGGCCGCTCTTCATGGGCGCGTGAGCGCGTTCTTTGCCGCCGAGATCGGGGGACTGCAATGTATCTTTCCGCTGCTGCTCGCGGCCGAGGCGGGCTTGCCGCTGCTCGATGGCGACGGGATGGGCCGGGCATTCCCCGAGCTTCAGATGACCACCTTCGCGATTTACGGCACTACCCACGGACTCCCGCACGCGCTAAGCGGCGATCGCGGTTTGCTTTCGGCGGGCTTTCCCAAAGACGACGATCCGGCGATGCAGGCGCGCTCTTCCGACGAGCCGCCCGGCATCCGGTTTGAGCGCGTGGTGCGGAAAATCTGCGCCGCAGAAGGCGGTCTTATCTACCTCACTTCGGCGTTCGATCGGGAGTCGCTGCGGCGTACCCTGGTTCGCGGTTCCATCTCGCTGGCGCTGCGAATCGGCCGCGCCGTCGAGTCGGCGCGCGAGGCGCATCGCGATCCCGTGGCGGCGATCGTCGAGGCGGCGGAGGGAAAGCGGTTCGTCGCGGGCAAGGTCGTTGATGTCGAAAGACAGTTCCGCGCGGGGCATGATTGGGGAACGGTGCGTATCGAAGGAGTGGATGAAGATCACGGCCGCGCCGCGGAGATCGCGTTCAAGAACGAATACCTGGTGCTCCGCTTTGGCGACCAGGTCGCGTTGACCGTCCCGGACCTGATTACTCTTATCGAAACCGAAACCGGTACTCCTGTCAGCACCGATATTCTGCGCCCCGGGCTGCGCGTTACGGTCGTGGGCCTGCCCGCATCGCCGCTGCTGCGCACTGCCGCGGCACTGAAATCGGTGGGCCCGTGCGCCTTCGGCTACGATCTCCCCTACATATCGCTCAAGTGAAAACCGTGCGGCCGCGATAGCGGATTAAAATTCCGCCGGGTCCCGGTTACATCGACGATCGCTATATAACGCGGTTACTGGGTTTCAGCGCGCCCTCTGAGCGCATGTAAGAAATATTTATGGACGCTTCCAGTCTGCGCAGTAACTTCAAGCCACGCCTCAAACAGGACGAAAAGAGTGCGGAGATCCAGCGGCGGTTGCTGGATGCCGCGATCCTGGAAGGGCTGGTGATCGGTACCGAGGCGCGCGACAAGCAAGTCGTCGACAAGGTCCTGGACGCCCTCAAATCTCTCTGCGCTTTTCTGCTCGTCCCTCCCGCCGCGCAATAGTTCATCAGCTCTTTGCCCCGGATTTGTTTGTAAGGACCCTCACCTGGCCTCTGCCGGTCCGGGAGAGGGATCGGAATCCGGGGAGCGGATTTTCAGCACGACCATCTTTTGCACCAGCGCCTTGCGCGTATCGGTGAGGTCGAGCAGATGCTGCTGCGCGCGAGATTGATGAATCTCGTTCGCCGTGTATGGCTTGAAATCACTTGGCACGCGACCTTTGCTGAAATTTTCGATAATCCAGTTCATCACCGTCGCCGTGTCCGCATCGCTCAGAGACGATTGCGCAACGCCGGGAACCCGAATCAGGTATTCGCGGCCGCCCGGCACCCGCAGAAAATCCGCCGCATCGTGAAGCCGCGGTGCCGTCCCTGGAATTCCCTCGCCGTTCGGGCGATGGCATCCCCAACAATTGAGCATGTACAAATTCTGCGGCGACTCAGCGCGCGCGGGTATCGCAAGCGTAAGCACGCTTGCCAGCGCAGCGGCGTGCGCGCCGAACCGCACGATCATCGTCCGCCGATGTCCGCGCGTGATGATTTTCCCAGCGCCGCGAGTAATTTTTCTCTCTCGTGCAGAACGTCGGTTGGCGTGAGATTATCGGCACGCGCTGCTTTGAACTCCTGGGCGTTGATCGGCTTGAAGTCGCTGGGTAATTGGCGTGCGTTGAGGTTTTGCAGCACGTAGTTGATCACGTCGGCGAGGTCTTCGTCATTGAAGTCCGCAGCCGGTGGCATCAACCCTTCGTAGGTGGTGCCCTGCGAAGTGATCGCACCATCCATTCCGTGCAGCAGCAGATGAACCAGAAATGCGCGCCCCTGCGGCAGCCACACGTAGCCGCCAATCGTGCCCGCAATCGGAGGATAGACGCCCGGAATTCCAACCCCGGTCGGCTGATGGCACACCGCACATCGCTGCTGGAAAACTCCTGGCGCCTGCGCGCGCGCGGTGGCGGCGACGAGCAGGACCAGAACGGATGGAATCAGCAGCAGCGCGAGGCGCAACGCGTCACTTAACTCCAACGATCTCGGCGGTTGAGCAGTGGTAGACCATCGTGGGCGCGCCGAAACACCAGATGAGATCGCTGTCGAGCTGCGTGCGGTAGAGCGGCATCTCGCCTTCGGTGTTCGCGCACAGGCATCGCCCGCACGGAGTCTTCCCGCAGCAATCGCGGTAGCTGACGATATAGTCCTTGCCGTCCGCCGGATGCCTGCAAGTGCCGACCCATGACGTCGGCGAGGGCGATGCACCGGGCGGGCAATCGTGCGAACCGCCGCCGCAGCACGTGCACAGATAACCATCGATGGCGCAGTACTTCCAATAGTCGCACGCCTGGTCGTCGTTGGGATTCGGCGTGGGCGAGGCCTGCGCGCCTGGCGAATCAGCCGCATGTGCCGAGGCAGCCACGCGATCGACGGGCAGCAGCGGAATTATCATCCCTCCTGCCACCAGCTTGCCGAGCCGCGCGATAAAGCTCCGGCGCGACGTGCGCTGCGCGACCATGCGGGTCAGACCCTCGATGATCTTATCCATGGTGGCCCCCGCCTCGCTCTCCATTTCCTGCCGCCGTGGTGGCGTGCCGCGCCCGCAGGTAGTCCTGAATCGATGCGACGCCCATCTGCTTCGCCTGGATTATGCTCTCGACGTGCTCGCGAGTGTTAACCAGTCCCTTGGCGCGCACGCGGCCTTCTTCATCGATTAGCACTGCGTACGGGAGCTTGCCGACCCGGTACGTCATTCCCAGCTCGCTCGACAGAACCATCGGAAATGATTCCAGGCGATAGCGCTCGACGAATTCCCGCTGGTTCGCGTCGTCGCCGTCGCTGGTGAACACGACGCGGAGCCATCGGCCTTCGCTCTCCGCTATCGATTTCACTATCGGCAGCAGCTTTTTGCACACCGGACAGGTCGGCGACACGAACATCAGCATCGTGCTGAAGCCGTTGGCGCCCGACCCGCCCAGGGCGACGACCTTGCCGCTCAAATCCGGCAGGTTGAAAATGGGTGCGGCATCGCCGACCTTGGGCCCTTTGTCGATCGTGAGCGCGCCCATCGGCGCGATTCGTTCGTGCAGCACCCCGATTTGCCGAGCGAGCGCCAGAACCGTCGCCGCCAGGATCACGACCACGATCCAGAGCACGACCTGCGAGATTGCAAGCGCGTCATGCATCGCGGAGCGCCTCGATCGCCGGCAGGTTGGCGAGCAGATAGTTAGCCGCGGCATAGAGCATCACGAGAGCCGCCGTCGCCGGAATTATCGTCGCGTAGTCGAGCGCGCTAAGCGCGCGGCCGTCCTCGAGACCGATAGCGACCGCGACCAGCAGCGCGAGCGTGGCATTGCGCACGATCAACCATCCGCTCAACCGCTGGCGCATCATCGGCCCGAAGCATCCGCAATCTATGTCGCGCCTGCCGCGCGCGAGATTAAAGGCGATCGCACCGGTGAACATCGCAATCAAACCGAGCAGCAGCAGTGCCGCGGACGCGCGTGTCACCGTGAACATCAGGCCCGCCGCCCCGGCAGTTTCGAGAATCGGCACCATCCAGGCGATCGGCGCCGCGATCCATTCGGGAACGATACGGTAGTTCTCGACCGCCGCTCGAAATTCGCCAAGGTCAGCGAACTTCATCGCCGCCGAACCGATGAAGACGGCCGCGCCGGTCGCGCACGCAATTCCGATAATTGATGGATCGATAGCCATACCCTGTCACGGGCCATAAACGAGAAACGAACTGCCTATATCCTTGAAAACTCCCAGGTACTTGCCGTCCGGCGCGCTGTACGACTCGATCTGGCTTTCCAGCAGCGCGAGACTCTCGAGAATCGGATTGGGGCCCCCGCTCACGCGAATCGAGTAGCCGTCGGTCTTGAGCGCAAAGCGTCCGGTCCGGATCTTGTGCGCGGTGTCGAAGACCCACACTTCTTTTCCTGGCTGCTTATGGGTCCATTCGCCGCCCTGATGCATCAGCACATAGAGCCGGTCGCCCTTCTCGCTCACCGCGATCGAGAGCCATCCGCCCGGACGCCAATTAGCCTTCTTGTCGTCGTCGCTGGTCAGGGACCATCCGGGTTGCGCCTGGGCAGTGTCACCGGACAGATCCACCGGGTAAATCTGGCCGTGATACGAATCGAAGTACGCGGTGGTTCCGACGATGACCGGCTGATCGAAGACCGGGTCCTTGCTCGGATCGAAAAACGGGTTCGATTGTTTGCGCGCGCGCAGCTTGCCGGAATCGTCCACCTGCACGGTCAGCAGCGATCCGTCGGCGCACATCGATGCGAACTTGCGGTTTCCCGCGATCAGCACCTGCACGCATCCGGGCGTTTCGATTTCACCGACAAACCTGCGCGACTTCAGGTCGACCACGCTCACCGACGTCGCCGGCGTGAGATTCGCGACCATCAGGAAGCGGCCGTCCGGTGTGACTCCGGTTGTGTTGATTTTCGGCACGATCAGCAACCGCTTCGGCGGAATTGGAATCTCACCTTTGTAGAGGAGCGTCTTCGCATCGAAGATCGATACTGCATCGCTGCGAGTGCCATGCCACGCGCGCGAATAGAAAGTATCGATCATGTAGAGCTCGCGATGGTCGGGCGCCATTTCGAAATTGCTGAAATAGCCGCCGTCCACTTGTCCGAGCAGCTTGTTCTTGTCGAGATCGACGATATGGACCTTGCTGACCATCGGTGCAAGGAAGACCGAATCGAGGATGAATGCCCAGTGCGGCTGCGGCTCCGAGAGCTTGTAGGAGGTCATCTGGTCGGGCGGAAGCTGAGCGCGCGCTGCGCTGGCAGCAATCGCGCACAGGATGAAGGCGAAGATGGCGGTACGCTTGACCATCGGAAGGGGACCCCCGAGCTTAGGCTGATTAATACGCCCTGCCGGAAGCAGTCAAGTTGACGCCTTCGGTCTCCACCCTGTCAGGGGGAGAAGGGCGGCGCTGCGCCGCCAGGAGAAGGTCCTAATTCAGCGGGCGCGTGAACGTTCGCGATTAATGGTTTTGTGCTGATCGAAGAGAGAATTCGACGATCGCGCGCCTTTGCAGGCGCGCTGACAAGGGACCCTCTCCTCCCCGCAAAAGATGCGCGGCATCCTCTCCCTGACAGGGCGAGGACGGTCAGCGGTCGCTGCGCGACTGCGTGGCGCGCTCGACTTCCATCAGCGCCGCGATCATTTCATCAGCCTCCGACGGCGGAATCTTGCCCTCTTTGACTGCATTCAGGATGTCCATGATGTCGCCCTGATGAGCAGCTGGCGTGAATGGCCGCGTCTGCGAGCTGCCGGCTGATGGGCGCTCGCTGGTGGCTTCCGTGGCGGGGTCGCGGCCACTCTCTTCGCTGCGTGAACGTGCTTCGCGCACGGCTGCACGAATCGAGTCGCGCATCTCACGCGCCGCCTCGCGAACCCGGTCTCGGGTTTCCTTGCGTCCCTGGAGCGTCTTGCCCCGCCCTTCCATCGCTGCTCGCCGGATAACCTCGGAGAGCCGTCGGCCAAATTCTTGGAGGCTGTCCGCGATGTCGCGGGGCAGTTTTTCGCCCAGATCGCTGAACGAACGCTCGGCCTCCGCCATCCCTTCGCGAACGCTGCGCATGGCGTCCTCGGCCGCAGTGCGCACAAAACTGCCGGACCACGCGCCGCTACTAGCGACGAACTGCCCGGCGGCGCCCAGAACCGAGTTAACGAACGCGGGTATCTTCTCGCCGAACTCTTCGGAGAGAATCTCGCCGAGTTCGTCGAATGCTCCGGGGAAACGGCGACCGCGATGCGCGCCGCGGCCCGGCCAGCAGTAGTCGCGATCATGTGCGCCCGCGCGCGCAAAAATGATGTCCGCGTGGCGCGTCTCCAGTGCCATCCGCGTGCGATCCGCCTCCGGTTTGTCGGCGCCGATAACGCCCTGAACGCGATTGCGATCCGCCCGCTTCAGATTCGCCGTCTCCAGGCCGAAAACGCGAATCCGGCCCCAGCCCGTCGATGCGGTCACGTCGAGCGATGATTCCGCATCGAGTTCGACCGAGATGCGCCCGCGACTCTGCGCGCCCCAGAATTTTCCTGCCGGGAACGGACCCCGCAGGTCAAGCGCGCCGCCGACTTCGGGCAGTTCGACCGCTCCGGCCACGCCGGCAATCGATGCGTGGCCGCCGATCGTTTGGATCTTCACGTCGCCCACGGCGCCGAGTATCACCAGCTTGCCGCCAACCTTGCCGATACGAACGGCGCTGGCCACGTCGATCACTCGGGCTTTGCCTCCAACTGTTTCGACATCGATTTCGCCGGCGCACTCAGCGTAAAGCTTGCCGCCGATAGCGTCCGCACGCAGCACACCGACTCGCTCCGCAAATGCGTCTCCGCCGATACGCGCGATCGCGGCCACGAGTTCGATGTCGAAACCCTCGAAGTTGCCGGCGACCTTGGAAAATGAAACCGAGCGCGCGTTGCTGACCCGCAGATTCCCCGCCACTTCACCGCCCTCGATCGCGCCTGCGCCTTCGATTCGCGCGCCGCCCGCGATACGGCTTCGAATTGTAAGAGTCCCGATTCGCCGCGCGTGAAAATTTCCCGCGACACGGCCAAGCACGAGTGGCGTCGCCAGGTCTTCGACTTCCAGGTGGCCTGCGCAATCCGCGACTTCGATCGCGACGCCCGCCGGCACGCGAATCGTCGCGTTCGATCGCAGCGATATCTCGGCGCTACCGCCGTCGCGCCTGACCTGCGGTTCGACGTTGCAGTCGATCGTGACCGGCGGCTGGCTCGCACCACTTATCGTCAGATGCCCGTCGGCGCGTACGATTTGAATCGATTCAATTCCGTCGAGGTTGGTTTCGCTCATCGCTCTTTCCTCCGCTTGCGATTCATTCCGTTGGCTTGCGCCCCAGCGCATCGAGCGCCTGATCGGGGCTGATTTTTCCCGCCTTGAGGTCTTCAAGAATTGCGCGCCGGCGTGCCGATGCGTCATCGGGCGCGCGCTCTTCGTTGGCCGATGAGCGCACTTGGTAGCCGAGCGCCACCACGACTTCATCCAGACGCCCGCGCACCGTCGGATATGAGATGCCGAGTTCGCGCTCGACGTCGCGAATCACGCCGCGGTTTTTCAGAAAGACCTCCACGAAATCGAGCTGCGCAGGCGTGAGCTTCAGAAGCGCGGGCGGCATGAACTCACCATTGATAGCGATCGCACATGAGGGGCAATTGAGCTGGCTGACGGTGAGATTGCCTTGGCAGGAGGGACATTTGAGAAGTATCGGCCGCATGTGCGACAGAATTGATCATAGACTTAATAATGTCAAGGCTCATATTCAGATTATTAAGAATAATCTCAAGTTCTACCGATCTCTTGACTCACAGAAAATCGACTTTCTGAAGAAACTGCTTGAAATTCAAGCCTTTCGCCTGCGATGCCACCGGATTGCGTCGCCGTGCTGCCGCGCGCATTCTCGGTGGAAAGCGATAAGGAGTCCCGCGATGCTGTTCATGGTTATCGAGACCTTCCGCGATCAAAACGCCAGGGCGGTCTACCGCCGCTTCCGGGACAAGGGCCGTCAGATGCCGGAAGGACTCAAGTTCGTGAGCAGTTGGGTCGCTGCCGACCTCAGCAGATGCTTCCAGTTGATGGAGGCGGACGATGTGGCGCTGTTTCAGCGATGGGCCGCCGAGTGGTCCGACCTCATTGGGTTCGAGATCGTCCCTGTCGTGCCGGGAAGCGAGACCGCGGCCGCTCTCAGCAAGCAGCTATGACCACTAATGCTGGGGTGACGCGGCCGGCTTGCAGACTTCGTTAATGCGCTCGATGGTATAAGTCGAGTCGTCGAATTTGCTGATGTCGACGTGGCGCGAGTCGGCGACTTGCTCCAGAAAGTTCCGACCATCGCTGTACGCGAAATTCGGATTGATTTGGTAGGCCGCATCCGCGAGCGCGTCGTCGAGCGAGATGAACTGTACGCCCTCAGCGCGCCAGTGTTTCAGGTACTCGCGCACAGTTTCATGTCCGGCGGCGAGTACGATACCGAGCAAGAACATCATCAGGTAAGCAAAGAACGGCGGGTCTTTACCGACCTTTTTTTGCGGGACTCTCATTTGAGAGACGACTGCCAAAACGAGAGCTCAGCCTTGCGCGGGCGCGGGATGCTGTTGCGTGAGGCAATGAATCGCGCCGAGGCCCCATACGAGTTCGGTCGCGAGGACGCCGACTACGCGCCGTCCCGGGAATAGACGCGCGAGCGTTGCCGATGCGACCGCATCGGCGGGGCAATTGAACGACGGCATCACGATCCCGCCGTTCGCTATATAGAAGTTGGCGTATGACGCAGGGAGCCGCGTACCGTCATAGACCACAGGAGGCGGCATTGGCAGCGTCTCGATTTTGAGCGGCGCGCCACGCTTATCGCGCAGGGCGCCAAGCCGCGCCAGATTGTCCTGCAGAACCTTGTAATTCCCGTCCGCAGGATCTTCCTCAACTACGGTGACCACGGTATCGTGCGTCACGAACCGCGCAAGGTCGTCGATATGCCCGTCGGTATCGTCACCGGCAATTCCGTCGCCCAGCCACATGACGTTGGTCACGCCGAGGTAGGTCCGCAGATAGTCTTCGATCTCCGCGCGCGTGAGATGCGGATTGCGATTGGGGTTAAGCAGGCACGACTCGGTCGTCAGCAGAGAACCTGCGCCGTTGGGATCGATCGAACCGCCTTCGAGCACGATTCCCGGCTCGATCACCTCGAAACCGTAATGCGCGCCGAGCTTGCGCGGCACGACGTCGTCGAGATCGAAACTGCCGTACTTTTCACCCCATGAATTGAACTTCCAATCGAGCGCGATCTGCGCGGGCTCGCCGGCGCGGAGATCGATCCGATTGAGGAAAATCGGACCGTGGTCGCGAATCCACGAATCGTTGGTTTCGAGATGGAAAAACTCGATGCGCCGCATTGTCGCGTGGTCGCCGCGCGCGGCATCGTCAATCATCGCGCGGATGTCGTCGATTTGCGCGGCGTCTTTCACCAGGATCCGCAGCGGTTCGAACGACGCGATCGCGGCCGCCATCTTCGCGAACACGGGCGGAATCGCATCGAAATTGCCCGGCCACGTTTCGAGATTGTGCGGCCACACGATGTAGGTCGCGAGGTGCGGCTCCCATTCCGCGGGCATCCGGTAGGCGGCGAAGCGCCGGCGATGTTCGTCGGGAATTGCAGCCACGGTCAGGAACGGAAGCGGCGAGTGAGATCGCCGTAGGCATCGATTCGCCGATCGCGCAGGAACGGCCAGTTACGCCGTGTGCGCTCTATTTTGCCGAGGTCGCACTCGACGATGAGAGTTTCATCGCGGCTGGCGCTCGCGTTCGCGATCACTTCGCCGAACGGATCCGCCACGAACGACGAGCCCCAGAACTCGAGGTCGCCTTCGACTCCGGTGCGATTCGCCACCGCGACGTACACGCCGTTGGCGATCGCGTGTGATCGCTGGATCGTCTTCCATGCTTCGAGCATCTTGGCCCGATCGTCAGGGGTCTCGCCGTGCCACCATCCGATTGCCGTCGGATAGAAGAGGATCTGCGCACCCGCCATCGCAGTGAGTCGCGCCGCCTCGGGGAACCATTGATCCCAACACACGAGCACGCCCATCGTGCCGTACGCGGTCGGATGCGCTACAAAGTCGAGATCGCCCGGCGTGAAATAAAATTTCTCGTAGTAGCGGGGGTCGTCGGGAATGTGCATCTTGCGGTAGCGACCGATGACTTGCCCATTCGCATCGATTACCACCGCGGTGTTGTGATAGATGCCCGCGGCGCGCCGTTCGAACAGCGAGGCAACCACGACCACCTTGCGTGCGGCGGCGACCTTACCAATTACTTCGGTCGATGGTCCGGGAATCGGCTCCGCGAGATCGAACCAGCCCGGATCTTCCACCTGGCAGAAGTACTGCGACCGAAACAGTTCCTGCAGGCAGACGACCTGCGCGCCCCGCCTGGAAGCTTCCTCAATCTGCGCGAGAGCCTTGTCGAGATTATGCGCCGGCTCAGGCGCGCAACTCATCTGCACCAGCCCAAGCGTTATCTTGTCGCGCCCTTCAGCCATGATTCTTTGATCTTGATAGCAACCGGAGACGCCGCACGCCACCGTTTCAGTTAAACGGCAAGGAACGCAATCCGTGACCAGCGGCTCAATGGTGTTTCTGCATGACTGGAATACAGGGAGCCGCCAGCAACCACGAAAATGATGTCCGTTTCAGGTTTCTTTCCGATTACGGTTGCACGACGGGCGATGTGATAATCTAATAGGGCGGCGTTCGAGAAAGCGCCGCTGGAATAATTCGTATCTTGAACTGCCCGCCGCTGATAGCCGGGTCCTGCGCAAGGGAAGGCCGCGAACCCCGCCAGGTCCGGAAGGAAGCAACGGTACCGGCTGTCTCCCTGTGCCGCAGGGGTGCCTGGCTATCATTCGACGGGCAGCATCGTTAAGAGATCGTTTCGAATGGCCGAATCGTCACCCTCCCATCTGGTACTCGCGCGTAAATGGCGCCCCGAGCGCTTCAGCGAACTGGTCGGGCAGGAGCATGTGACGCGCACGCTCGGCGAGGCGCTCAAGCGCGGGCGGATCGCGCATGCGTTCCTGTTCACCGGAATTCGCGGCGTCGGCAAAACCACCGCCGCGCGCATTTTGGCGCGATGCCTCAATTGCCAGCGTGGTCCCACGCCGGAACCGTGCGGCGAATGTGTCGCCTGCGTCGAGATTCGCGCGGGCCGCGCCCTCGACGTCAGCGAAATCGACGGCGCGACCTATCGCAAGATCGACGACGCGCGCGCGATTATCGAAAACCTGAGCTACCGGCCCGCGCGCGACCGCTTCAAGATTTACATCATCGACGAGGCGCATCAGCTCACCGACCAGGCCTTCAACGCGCTCCTAAAGACGCTCGAAGAACCGCCCGCGCACGTCAAGTTCATCCTGGCGACCACAGAACCGCAGAAGATGCCCGAGACCATTCTCTCGCGGCTTCAGCGCTACGACTTCCGGCGCATCGCGTTCGCCACAGTCTTCGAACGCCTGCGCGAACTCGCCTCGCGCGAGGAAACCGCGGCCGATGACGCCGCCCTGCGGCTGATCGCACGGGAAGCGGGCGGGAGCATGCGCGACGCGGAGCGGATGCTCGAGACCGCGATCGCATCGTCAACTGAGGGCCGCGTGACCGAAGCCGAGGTCGCATCGGCGCTCGGTGTCGCCGCGCGCACGACAGTGTTCAAGATCATCGAGGCCATCCTGGAGCATTCCGCGGCACCCGCGCTGCGCCTGGTGCGAGAGCTTGCCGCGCGCGGCGCAAATCTACAGTCGCTTGGCCGCGATCTGCTGGAGACGCTGCGCAATCTCGCGGTCGCCAAGCTGCCCACCGACGGCGGGCAGAGCCCCCTCGACGAGCTGCCCGATCACGAAGCACAGGAACTGCGGCGCATCGCCGCGGGCGCATCGAGCCGCGACCTGATGCGATTGTTCCGCCTGATGGCGGATTCTCAGGAAGAGATAATCCGCTCGCCGTATCCGGACCTGCTGCTCGAGATGGCGGTGGTCAGGATGGCGTCGCTCGCGCCCGTGATGGATGCCGACGAGCTTCTGCGCGCGATCGGCGCGGCAGGAAATATTCCGGCGGCACCGCCACGCGGTCCCGCGCCATCATCGTCTTCTTCGGGCGGCGATGGAGCGCGCATCGCGCCTGCCGACAGTTCCGCCAGCGCGCGGCGAATTCCGGTCAAAGGCGAGGTCAAGGCCGACGCGCCCCTGCGTGCGACCGCGCCTGGGGCGGGGCAATCGACGCCGCTCGCGCCCGACCTCCCCGAGCTTCGCGATCACATCCGCTCGCGCCGTGCGGCCTTGGCGGGCTTCATGGAGCAGGGCGCCGCACTTGCGATCGACGGCGACAGGCTAACCGTCTTTCCTCGCAACGACATTTACGTGCGCTATCTCGCGGACAACCGCGCGATGCTTGCCGAACTGGCGTCGGAATTTTTCGGCCGCGCCGTGCGGGTCGAACTTGCGACTGCCGACGCGCCGCCACCTGCTCTGCCGCCCGATGCGACCATCGCGAACAGCATGGCGCCGCTGGCCGCCCAGAGCATCGCGCCCGTCGGCGCTCCCCGGGAAAATGGCAGCCAAGCCGCGGCTCCGCTCAGAACCGCCGCTTCGTCCGCGGACGAGCGCGCGGAGATATACTCCGATCCCGCGAATCGGCGCATCTTCGATGCGTTCGAAGCGCGGCTGGTCGAAGTTCGCGCCCAGCGCGACACCAAAGCGGGCGGCTAGACGCAAAGGAGTACCTGAATTGGCACAACTCGATTTCGGCGCGCTGATGAAGCAGGCGCAAGCTCTCCAGGAAAAGCTCAAGGAAGTCCAGGAACACGCCGCCGCGCAAGTCGTCAGCGCCGACGCAGGCGGCGGGATGGTTCGTGCGACGGTGGACGGCTCGATGCAGGTGCGGAAGATCGAAATCGATCCTGCGCTGCTCGCATCGAACGACAAGGCGATGCTCGAGGACCTGGTCGTGGTTGCGATCAACCTGGGTCTGAAGCGCGCGCAGGAGATGGTCGCCCAGGAGATGGGCAAGCTCGGGCCGCTGGGCGGAATGAAGCTTCCGGGCTTTGGAAGCGACTGAGGCGGCTCGCGGCGCGGCTATGGCTGAAAATCTGAAACGCCAGGACGGACTACCGCCCGCGATGACGCGGCTGGTGAAGGAACTCTCGCGCCTGCCCGGAATCGGCGAGAAGACCGCATCGCGGCTCGCGTTCAATCTTCTCAACCGGCCTCGCGACCAGGTTATCGCGCTCGCCGAAGCGTTGCTCGAAATGAAAGAGCGCGTGGGACTGTGCTCGCAATGCTTCGGGCTGTCGGATAATCCGCGCTGCCAGGTGTGCGAGGATGACGCGCGCGAACGCGAGGTCATCTGCGTGGTCGAAGGGCCGGCGGACCTGATGGCAATCGAGCGCGCGCGCAGCTTCAACGGCGTCTATCACGTTCTGCACGGGGCGGTGTCGCCGCTGGACGGAATCGGGCCTGACGATGTGAAGATAAGCGAGCTGATCGCGCGCGTGACTCCGCCCGCGCAGGTGAGCGAGGTGATTATCGCCACCAACGCGACGGTCGAGGGCGAGGCGACCGCGCTCTATATCGCACGCGCGCTGAAACCGCTTGGGATCAAGGCGACCCGGCTGGCGCGCGGACTCCCCGCGGGCGGCGATCTCGAGTACAGCGATTCGGCGACGCTGCAAAGCGCGCTAAGCGGCCGCCGCGAATTGTGATGCCGCTGTCCCTAATCTCTCTCTCCTTCCGCGAGAGGGTGGCTCGTGAAGCAAGACGGGGCAGAGTCAGTCGCATATTCCGGAAGATTCTTGATGATTCCACCAACCCACATCCGGCGTGCGGCGCGTCACCTTCTCCCGGAGGGAGAAGGAACCTTCGTTGGACAGAGAGGCAAACGTCATGGCTAGTGACGATCGCCGCGCTTGCGCTCTGCGCTTCCTGCAATTCCAAACCGCCCGATGCCGCCGAGCGCGGCAGGATAGTGTACGTGACCAATTGCGTCGTCTGCCACAATCCCAACCCAAATCTGCCCGGCACCCAGGGACCGCCGATCGCGGGATCGTCGGAAGCTCTGCTCGAAGCGCGCGTGCTTAATCTCTCATATCCGCCCGGCTACGTTCCGCAGCGCAAAACGCACGCAATGCGCGCATTTCCGATGCTCAAAAATCACATCGGAGACCTGACCGCATTTCTGGCCGCCGCCAAGCAGTCACAGGCCAATTGATGGGTCAACGGGCTTAAACGAAAGCGCCTCTCCTGCTTTTCGCGAGAGAGGCGCCGTGAAGCCGAAGCATCGCGCGGGGTCTTCAGCAGGCGTCAGGGCATCACCCAGGCGATGATCCCGACGAGCACTACCCACAAAATCACTCCTGACCATATCGTGCCCGAAATCGAGTCGAGCGGTTTCTTGGTTGTGCCTTGCGTGCCAATCAGCGCGTTGAGCTCGACCAGAACGATCAGCCCGAGCGACAACACCGCCCACGCCTCCAGGCGATGAGGAGTTGTGAAGGTGAAGAGGCTGTAGTGGCTGGCCGCGCCCATGAAGAACAGCATCGGGATCGAAAAGAGCGTATTGGTGCGCGAGGCCAGCGCGCCGCGCCGTCCGGCCGGTGCAGCGGCAGGATTGGCTGGCTGGCCGCCCGCGACCGCGATCGCGTTGGCGATTACTACTTTCTGCTTCGGCCAGATGACGAACCATACGTTCGCCCACATGAAGAGACCCAGGGTGCCGCCCGTAAAGATCGCAACCGTCCAGGGCGTGAATGAAAACCCAATCATGTCCCACCACATGATCAGGTACGCCAGTCCGAAAATCACCGTGCCCATCGCGCCCCATCGAAACCACCACAACGCGCGCGGCAGCAATTTCTGCTGAGCGCCGCTACGAACGGCCGGCTCGGTTTCGGCGAAAAAGGGCGTCTGCACGAAATTGAAATAGTACAAAAGCCCGATCCAGGTGATGCCGAAAAGAAAGTGCAGCCATCTGAGAAGCATCAGAGACAGTTCCATTAGTTTTTCCCCTCCCGAAAAAGGCCCTCGGACTAGAGGTCGCCGCTGGGAACTCTTTTTCACAGCATAAGCCAATTTGCAATCGGGGGGTTCTGAAAGTCGCCGCTCTAATTGCGTGCGAGAGGGTTTCGTTGATCGGTAGAATACTATTCGCCAACCAGAATCTCGGAATAAAAGAAATCCGCAGATTCCGCAGATTTCGCAGATTGAAAGAAAAAGGACGGTTGCAATCCCGCCGGCGTAATCTGCGTTAATCTGCGCAATCGGCGGATTCGTATTTCGCTTCTCCTTGGAGGGAGTGCGCACTAGGATCCACTCCACCATGCAACTACTCGAAGGCAAAGTCGCGATTGTCACCGGCGGCAGCGGCGCTCTGGGGCGCGCGGTCGTCGAACATTTTCTCGTCGCCGGCGCGAAAGTCGCCGTGCCCTGGATCGTCGAGGCCGAAGTGCCGATGCTGCGCGGTCAGCTTGGGAACCGCTTCCCCAACGATCAGATCATGCTCGCGCGCGCCAACGTGGGCGAGGAAGCGGAGGTCGCGCGCTTCGTCGGTGACGTTATCAAGCGCTTCGGGCGAGTCGACTTGCTCGTAAACCTGGTCGGCGGCTTCTGGGGCGGAAAGCCGATCAGCGAGACGACCGTCCAGGAATGGCAGTCGATGTTCGATCTCAACCTGAAGCCGACCTTCCTGATGTGTCGCGCGGTGGTGCCGACGATGCAGAAAAACCAGTACGGTAGAATTATATCGGTGAGTTCGCGCAGCGGCTTGATGGGCGCCGGCGATTTTGCGGCTTACGCGGTCGCCAAGGGCGCGATCGCGACGTTCACCGCCTCTCTCGCGGAAGAAGTACTCGGAGACGGCGTACTCGTGAATGCGATCGCGCCGAGCACCATCGACACCGAAGCGAATCGCAAAGCGATGCCGAAGGCGAAGCACGAAAATTGGGTCAAGCCGGAAGACATAGCGCGGACGATCGCGTACCTGTGCTCGGAAGATTGCCGCGTGACTTCGGGGTCGGTGATTCCCGTCTACGGCCGCGCGTAAGGTTGCACGAGCGACTCAACCTAAATGCTAACGCATTCGTCGCGTTGCCCCGCAGCGCGGGCTGCGGCCCGCAACCCAAAGTATGGTGGCGCGGAAGAGAGTCCGCGCATCGATCCACGGTCGGGGACGACCGCGCCACGATTAAAAGGCTCAATCGAAAAGACCAAGAGAAAGTCGGTAGCGCGAGCGTTGCGCTCGCGCTACCTTTGCTGCCCACACAGATGACGCTACGCGTCGCCGGTGCTACACGCAGAAATTGTGTTTCTCGAGGACGGGGTTACGACTTAGCTCGTGCGGAATCTTGCCGCGGAAGAACCAGCCGGGTGGCGATCACCTTGTACACTTCGGCGCTCACCGCCATCCCGACGTGACTGCTCATTACCTCGACGTTCTCGACCATCGGCGAGTTGCTTCTGTCGACGCAGGACTCCCACTGCACAACGCCGTCGGTCCGCGAATAGATCACTGTGGTGGGAACGCGCGCGGGCGTGAGGTTCGCGATGGACAGACCGCACGAGCACGACTCGCTGAGACATCCTTCGGCCTTGCCGCGTACTCGCGCGACCCCATGCGCCACCGCGCGCACTAGCACGTTTGCCGCATCGCGCACCCTGTGGATCGGCGATCCCATAGTGATGACGCGCTCGATGCGATCCGGATAGCGATTTCCCAGTTCGCGCGCGTAGACGCCTCCCAGGCTGTGGCCGACCAGCACGACCTGCCCGCCGTGGCGTTCGCTCACTTGCTCCAGCCGCTTGCCCAATCGCTCCAGCGCTTCGCGCGGGCATTCCGAGTTCGTCCAGATGCCGGACATGACCGCGCGATGGCCCGTCAGGCGGCAGAAGTTCGCGAGCGGAGAGAGCGTGATGTCACCGGCCATGAAGCCCGGGATGAGCATCACCAGCTTGCCCTTACCTGGTTCGGCGTGCGGCCACGGATAGGTGAACACGTGCAGCCACAGAATGGTGGCTTCGAGCGGGACCCGGAACTCACCGAGCGCATCGAGCATCGTCGGCCGCCGCCGATTGTGCGCGCCCGCGCTCATTGATGCTGTTTGCGAGTTCATGGTTTTTCCAGTGGCCTAGATGCTGAAGGTGATAGCGGTTTTGCGCTTGTCGGCGAGCGATTGCAAGGTGGCACGCCCTAAAATCACATTGACCGATTCCCGCACCTCCCGCCATACGTCTCGCATCGGGCACGGCTCGCCTTTGGGGCACTGGGTGCTGCCTTTCTCTTCCAGGCAATCGACAGGGCAGTAGTCGCCCTCGACGATCTCCAGTACGTTGGCCATCGTGATGCGGCTGGGATTCCGCGCGAGCAGATAACCGCCGCTCGGACCTTTCTGGCTGGCGACCAGACCGCCTCTTTTGAGCTCGATAAGCAATCTGCGCAGGTAGTTCTCGGGGATGCCCTGGGTTGCGGCAATCTCTTCCACCCGGGTAGGCTCCGTACCCGGATAACGCTCCGCAAGCATCAGCAGAGCCTTGAGCGAGTAATCTACTCCGACGCCGAATTTCATTGTCTTTCCATGGAGTTTCTAGCACGTCTGCTAGATTTATGAAATATGCTACCAGCTTAGTCACATAATTAGTTGACTAAGCTACTCATCAAAGTTACCTTTTCACTAAGTCAGGATAGGAAAAGTGCCGAAACGTGAACCGCCATCGTGGGAACTCGTCCTCAAGCGCAATTCGGTCGAGCGCCTGAAGCACGAGCTTTTTCCGACTGAGCTCACCGGTCAGTGGCAGCGGCTCGCCGACACTTCATACGAGAAACTTCCCGAGGAGGACATCGTGCGCCTCCAGTGGTTCGGGATGTATCACGACAAGCCGAAGATCGGCACCTTCATGATGCGGGTCAAGATTCCGAGCGGCATCCTCTCACCCGCCGGCCTGCGCGCGATCGGCGAAATCTCCGAAAAATACGGCCGCGACCAGGGCGAGTTGACCACGCGCCAGAATATCCAGCTCCATTACATCACGCTCGACAAATTCCCCGAGATTCTTGAGCGCCTGAAATCCGCCGGTCTGACGACGATGGGCGGATGCGGCGATGTGGTGCGCAATATCACCGGATGCCCCGTCGCGGGCGTCGACCAGGAAGAGTTGTTCGACGTGACCGGCCTGGTCAGCGAGGCCGCAGGCTTCTTTTACGGAAACCGCGAATACTCCGACCTGCCGCGCAAGCACAAGATCACGATCTCGGCGTGCCGCTTTCAGTGCAATGCGCCCGAGATCAACTGCGTCGCGCTGGTCGCGATGGTGAAAGACCAGCGCGAAGGATTCGCGGTGCGCGTCGGCGGCGGCCAATCGTCGACGCCGCGCCTCTCGCGCCATCTGGGCGTGTTCATCACGCGCGATCAGGCGATCCCGGTGCTGCGCGCGATTATCGATGTCTGGCGCTCGACCACCGAGTACCGCATCTCGCGCGTCAAGGCACGGCTCAAGTTCATGATCGACGATTACGGGCCCGAGGAGTTCCGCAAGCTGGTCGAGGCGCGCCTCGGGTTCGCGCTCGAAAATCTCGCCGAGCTTCCTGTGGCCGAGGCCGAAAGCGATCACACCGGCATCCACGAGCAGAAGCAGACCGGACTGCACTATGTCGGCTTCCCGGTCTATCTCGGCGTGATGAGCGGAAGGCAGATGCGCGAGCTTGCGGCGCTTGCCGAGGAACTGGGCGGCGACATCCGCTTGACGCGCCGCCAGAACTTCATCCTGACCGGCATTCCTTCCGCGAAGCTCGAAGCGGCGATCGTGCGCGTCGGCGAGATCGGATTCCCGCTCGATGCGAACGGGCTGTACGCATCGTCGATCGGATGTATCGGCGATCCGCATTGCAATTACGCGGTCACGCCGACCAAGGAAAAGCTCGCGACGATTATCGACCGCCTGGTGAAGGACTTCGGCGATCAGGTCGCCGGACTGAAGCTGAATCTCGACGGATGCCCTCACGCGTGCGCGCAACACTGGACCGGCGATATCGGCCTGCAGGGCACCACCAGCCGCACCGCCAGCGGCGAGCCGCTGGAGGCCTTCGACATCATCCTGCGCGGAGGATTGGGGCGCGACGCCGCCATCGGAAAGCCGCTGCTCCGCCGCGTGCAGTCGGAGCGCGTTGAGGACTACGTGTCACGATTGTTCGGCGGGTATCTCACTCGCCGCGAGCCCGAGGAGTCTTTCATGCGTTTCTGCGTGCGGACGCCCGATAGCGAATTGGTTGCGATTGCAGAAGGACCCAAACCGGCCAATGCCGAAGCCGCCGCATGAACACCGGGACTGAACCACCGAAAGCGAGCACACCCGTGGAACATCAAGTCGAATTTCCCAAGCCAGGCATCATGATGGACGAATTGGAGGCCGGCGAGGTCGCAGTCGAACTGGACGACAAGGAGCCTCAGGAAGTGCTCGCCTGGGCCATCGATCGCTTTCGGCGCGAGCTTTCCATCTGCTCGAGCTTCCAGGCCGAGGGCGGCGTGCTCATCGACATGGCGCATCGCATCGATCCCGATATCCGCGTGTTCACCATCGACACCGGCCGCACCCCCCAGGAAACCTACGACCTCATCGACAAGGTTCGCACCCGCTACGGCATCACGGTCGAGACCTTCATGCCCGATACCGACGTCGTGCAGAAGATGGTCACCCGGCACGGCAACAACCTCTTCTACAACGACGTGAACCTCCGGCTTCTGTGCTGCCAGGTGCGCAAGGTGCTGCCGCTGCGCCGCGCGCTGATGAACTACAGCGGATGGGTGACGGGTTTGCGCCGCGACCAGTGGGCGACCCGCTCGAACATCCGCAAAGTCGAAATCGATCACGACCACGGCGGAATCGTGAAATTTGCGCCGCTGGCCGATTGGACCGAAGACGAGGTGTGGGATTACATCCGCGCCAATGACGTTCCCTACAACACGCTCTACGACAAGGGCTACAAGTCGATCGGATGCGCTCCGTGCACGCGCGCTGTCGGCGAGGGCCAGGATCCGAGGTCCGGGCGATGGTGGTGGGAGACGGGTGCGCCGAAAGAATGCGGCATGCACTGCTCGATAGAAACCGGCGGCTTCGAGCACGAACTGGCCGCGCTGCTCGGCAAGAACGGCGCGAACGGCAAGCACTAAGCTCTGTCCCTCTCCCTGACAGGGCGAGGTTAGGTGAGGGTCCTTTAATTCCTATGACCGAAGATGACCCTCGTGCGGTTACTGAGAGTCTGAAAGTCGACACCCTCCAGCGTGATCTCCTGATCCCGCAAATCCAGGCATTCGTCGACGCCACGTCCGATACCGCCGCGCGCAATACCTATCTCGCACTCAAGTCGGCGGTCGAGTCGATGGAAGTTGCGCCGGAGCATCAAGCGCGCCTCGGCGCGATCGTCGAGGTTGCGTTGCAGAGCGGCCGTATCCGGCGGTTGTTCGGGCCGGGCGCGGAGCTGTCGCTGCATGCGCTGTTTCAGAAAACTCCGCGCGGGCGCGAAATTGCCGAATCGCTGCGCGAGCTCAACACCGCGCTTGCCAAGCTGAAGGGCGACACCGTCGAGGAAATGAGCGCTGCGCTCCGCGCGCCGGGCGCCTGGGCGCTAACGGTAAAGACCAGCGGATGCCAGCTCGTGATTCGCTTCGAGCCGGGCGGCGCCCGAGTCGAATCGCTCGAAGTCGCGCTCGGCTGATCTCGAACGCAATTATTCTGAACTCCGCGATTGTGACTTAATTGATCGGTCCGTCGGGATCATCCTACCGCCCCTTTCCTCTCAAGGATCTCACCTCGATCTCTGATCGAACCAATCTCCCGCGCGTGATAAGCTCTTTGCTTCTGCCGTTCGCGCTTTTCCGTGCGCGATCGGTGGTTCATTTCTCGATGAACACACCATCCTCGATGCGCCGTACGTGGCGGCCGCTGCTGCCGCGCGTTTTGTCTGCGACCGGTCTGTTGATGCTCGTGGCGGCGCTCGTGCCGATGCGACCGATTTGTGCCGCTTCGCCATCGCCTGCGGCAATTGCGACCGCGAATGTTCCCGCGACCGGCGCGGGCGCAGACGCCGTTCCTAACGCGCTGGGCATCTCGCCGAAGGCTTATGCGCAACTGACCTTCGTCGACAACGCGGGCATTATCAACTACCTGGCTGACGCGATCGGCTGGTATCGCCATCAGGCGGGCGAGAGCCAGATCGTGGACCAGCCTGAAGAGGTGCTCTTCTACACCGCCGATCAACAGATCGGGAAGGTAGTATTGAATCTCGCCTTCGAGGCCGCACACGCTCAAGTCGCGCTTAACACCAAACTTAATCCTGCGGGCGGCGAGCAGCTAACGAAGCAGTCCGCGGCGCTACAGGGACTTACCGAAAAGGCCAACACAGCCCAAACCCTGCTCGCCAAGGCGCAGAGCCATCTGAAGGATCTGCAAGGACAGCTTGCCGCCGCACCCAAAAGGCGGCGTGCGGCGATCGCCGCGGAGGTGACCATCGCGGAAAGCGAAGTGGTTCTTGCCCAATCGCACGCCGATGCGCTCAAGTCGATGCTGCAATACGCCGGCGGGTTGGCGACGGCCGATCAGAAATCCACGGGAGTCTCAGCGCAGATCAACCAGCTGCAGCAGTCGATCTCCGATTCCGACAGGGCCGACAAGACTACCGCCTCGCTGGTCGAAAACGCCTCGAAAAAGCAGGACCAGGAAACCAACGGCATCGTTGGGCTGGCTTCCACGTACTTCGCGCTCCGCCGCAATTCACAGGCACTTAGCGACTCGACGCTGCAGATCGGCGATGTCTCGAAGGAGATCGATACCTTTAAAGCGCCCGCGATCGCGATCCTGGGGGTGGTCAACGAGCGCGCTACCGAACTCGCCGGCGAAGGCGGAACCGGCAGTACCGACGACATCAAAAGCCGGGCGCAGGAATATCGCAAACTGATCGACCTGCGCGATCTTGCCGTGGCCGTTGCCTTTCCACTCAGCAAACAGCAGGTCCAGCTTTCCCTCTATGCTGATGACCTGCAGAGATGGCGCGCCTCGATCGATAGGCACGCGGGCTACCTCCTGCAAAAACTGGCGATCCGCCTAATCACGCTCCTTGGCTTGCTAAGCATCGTGATCGGAGGAGGATACGTGTGGCGTTTCCTGACCGAGCGCTTCATCAAGGATCAGCACCATCGCCGCCAGCTTCAGCAGATAATCCAGCCGGTCGTTTGGACCCTCATCGTATTCATCCTGATCGCGAATTTCGCGACCGAGCTTGGCTCCATCGCGACTATAATGGGCCTCGCGGCCGCGGGCATCGCGCTGGCGTTGCAGAACGTGATTCTTTCGGTGGCCGGCTACTTCTTCCTGATCGGCAGATTCGGAATCCGCGCCGGCGATCGCGTACAAATCGGCAACACCACCGGCGACGTGATCAGTATCGGACTGGTGAAGCTGACCCTGATGGAACTTAGTCCGCAGGATCGGCAGCCGACCGGGCGCGTGGTCGTGTACTCGAACGCGGTCGTCTTCCAGCCTAACGGCAATTTCTTCAAGCAGGCGCCCGGCATGAGGTTTATCTGGAATGAAGTCCGTCTCACGCTCGCGCCGGATTGCGACTACCGGCTCGCCGAGAAGCGGCTGCTCGACGCGGTCGACGAAGTGTTTGCGCGCTATCGCGATCGCGTGCAGCGCGACTTCAGCTATCTCGAATCCGATTTGCACGTGCTGCTGGGGACGCCGCGCCCGCAATCGCGCCTGCAGCTCAATGCCCAGGGACTCGACATCATCGTCCGCTACCCGGCCGATGTGCGCTCGGCGACGCAAATCGCCGATGAAGTTGCGCGTCGCGTACTCGACGCGATCGAACGGGAGCCGGGGCTCAAGCTGGTCGTGCCGGGACCGGCCAATATCCAGCAAATCCCGCAGCCGTCGCCTTCCGCCGATGGCGTCGCCCCTGATGCAAAAGAAGGCGCCACGAACGGCGAGAAGACCGTCACGCCGCAACCGCTGGTGAAGTCGTAAAGTAAGTGTCTCGCGTGAATCGCGGATTTAGTGCGCGGCGGACTGGCCTGAGATGTTGTCGATGATGTCCGCCAACTCGGGAATCCGGTAGCGCTCGCCCTGGTAGGCCTTGTACATCAGGAACAACCAGAAAATCGCGACCGCGAGATTCACGAGCATCTGGATTGCCCCGAGCAATCCGCCCAGGGCGCGCGGCAGGATCGAGATGAAAACGCCGAAGACGATCTCGATTGCGAACCACGCGACTGAAAATCCGATCGATTGGCGCGCGTGGAAGCGCACGAATTCATCCTGATTGTACGGCTCGAGATACAGAAAAACTATTCCGGTCACGAAAAAGCCGATGTAGGTGAGCGCGGCGATCGGTTTGGTCTGCTGGCCTGCTTCACCACTCATCGCGAAATTCTCCTTCGGTTCCGGAAATCATCCTCAACGGCGCAGCATCTATAACGGCGCAACATCTATGTGTAATAGAACGCGAGCGCGAAGCGCAATCGGCCCGATGCAGCCCTTTGATTGCATCCGGGCCGCGTTCGCGAATTCCTGATGCGCGGCTGGCGTCAGTCTTTTTTGGTACTGCTTTCGATACGGCTCAGCGTCGCGGCCGTCTTGCGCTCGGTGGCCACGATTTCGATCTGCGCGCGGATGCGGCTCGCGAGCTCGGCGCGGGTGAAGGGCTTGGCGAGGAAGTCGCCGACCCCCAGGCGCATCCCCTCCGCGCGCGCATCGATGTCGTCGCGGGCGGTGATCAATATGACCGGAATTTCGGCGGTGGCCGGCTCGTCCTTGAGTGCCTTGCAAAGCTGAAAGCCGTCCATGTCCGGCATCATCAGGTCGAGCAGGATCACGTCGACTTCTTTCTCGCGGACCAGCTTGAGGCATTGCGCTCCCGAGTTCGCTTCGATCGGAACAAAACCCTCGCGTTCCACGTGGCGGACGAGGATCGAGGCGGTGTCCGGGTCGTCGTCGACCACCATTATGTGGGCTGGGCGGTCTGGCTGGTCCATGCTTCTACTTCACAAAGCGTCAAGTTTCGTCTTTGTCGTCCAGACCACCGGAAGCGATCACGCCGCAGCGCCTGAGCTTGGCGGCAAACGTGGTCCGCTTGAGGCCCAGCAACCGCGCTGCGGCCTGCTTGTTGCCGCCGGTCTGCTTCAGCGCCTCGTTGATCAGTCTTCCTTCCAAATCGCGCACCAGATTCTGCAAGTCGACCCCGCCCTCGGGCAGACTCATGGGAATCTCGATTACCGGCGGGCGGGGCTTGGAAATCAGGCTGGGAGGCAAAATTGCCGCGTCGATGACGGAATCCTCGCACAGGATCGCCAGCCGCTCGATCATATTCTCCAGTTCCCGAACGTTACCGGGCCAGTCGTAGGACCATAGATGGACCATGGCTTCTCGACTGATGGTGATAATACGGTCGGGATGGCGCGAATGGATTCTTTCCAGGAAATATTCCACCAGCAGCGGAATGTCTGAGCGCCGCTCGCGCAGCGGTGGCATCACTATCGGTACTACCTGCAGGCGGTAGAAGAGATCTTCGCGAAATGTTCCCTTTTTGACCGAAGCGGCCAGGTCGATGTTGCTCGACGCGATTACGCGGACGTTGACCTTTGCCGATCGGTCCGAACCGACTGGGCGCACCTCGCCGTCTTCCAGCACCCGCAGCAGCTTTGCCTGCAGACCCATCGGCATTTCGCCGATCTCGTCGAGCAATATCGTGCCGCCGTCGGCCGTGCTGAATAGCCCATGGCGCGTACCCGCGGCGCCCGTGAACGCGCCGCGTTCGTGCCCGAACATCTCGGATTCGAGTAAATCGTGTGGAATCGCCGCGCAGTTGACCGGCACGAACGGGCGGTCCCGCCGCGGCGACAGTAGATGGATCGCGCGCGCGATCACCTCCTTGCCGGTGCCGCTCTCGCCGGTGATCAGGACGATTACGTCGCTTGGCGCAACCTTATCGACCAGCGCGCGGAGCTTGACGATCGCCGGATGCTTCCCGACCAGGACGCGCTCCACTGAGTAGAGTTCGTCGAGATCGCTTCTTTTGGCTTCGAAGGCCACCCTTTTTCAGGCGCTCTCAGCCTTGGTCAGCAATACGGATCTGGACACGATCGAATTTTGTCACGCCGCGCTAGCGACTAACAAGCGTTCACTTGCCGCCGGCTTCCTGGCGATAGATCGCGGCCTGGCCGGGGCCTTCGGCGACCGATATTTCAATCGCGATCACGTCGCCGATCGCGCCGCGCGCCTTGAGCGCGGCGTGCAGCTCCTGCCACAGGTAGCGCGCCAGTTCCTCGGCCGAGCTATGCACGATCGGGGCTAGAAACACGTCCGCCGCCGGAAATATGAATTCGTCCTTCTCGTATTGCACGCGGATTTTCCCGCCGGGCAGATGCTCGATGGTCAAACAGTCGCTTTGCGCGGGAATGATGGTGTGCTCGTCGATGCGGTCGACAATTTCCTTGGTCAGCTTCTTGATCAATCCGAAATCGACCACGTACCCGGTGCCTGCCAGGTTTCCCTCGACGCGCACTCCCACTTGGTAATTGTGGCCATGCAGCGGCTCGCGAAAGCCGCGATATGCGATGAAATGTGCGGCGGAGAACTTAAGGTTCTCTTTGGTGACGTGTATCGAAAACTGGGTCGGCACAGTACGAATCCTTACCCCACTCGCGCCAACCTGAGAAGCGGCTCGAGCGAAGGATGCCGCCCGCGCGCGGCAAAACGTTCGCGATAGCGATCGGGAGCGAGCGAAGTCGCGTTCATGAAATGATCTTCCTCGTGCGCCGCCACCTCGGCCACGCGCGCCGCGAGTTCCGCCGCCCAGGCCGCATCGGGATCGAATTCGTCCATCAGATCGCCCATCGCCAGCCCATGCATCCCTCCCAGCAGGCACTCGGCGAAGTAACCGACCTGGCCGGGACGGTCTAGCGGAAGCGACTCAATCTGCAGCGCAGAAGCGAAGTTGTGCAGCCGATCGATTCCGTACTGGCGTCGCACCGAAACAACCGCCGGGTCGCCGCTGCCTTCGTAGCCGGAGCCGATCGCGATGATAGCAGTCCGCCCATCCTCCAGCGGCACCGGATGGAACACGTAACCGGGCGAGGTGTAACCGAGCAGGTCGCGGAGCGCCCGCCGATAACCGAGCAACTCGAAATTCGCCGCGCGCGCGAACTTCATGAGGAACTCGCCCAGCGGCAGATCCGCGCGATCGGCAAGTTCGACGAGCCGGACGAATGCTTCCGGGCTGTATTCCTCGCGCCGGGCGATCAGCGGCGCCGCCGACCGGTCGAAAGTGAGCAACAGAGCGCCGAGTCCATCCGCCCTGTCTTGCGCGAGTCCCACGCGGGCCGATATCGGCGCGGCGGGATCGCACGGCTCAATATCCATCGCGAGGTAATTGCCATGGCTCGACGGCTTCGCCAAGCCGCGGCGCGCATTCAGCAGGATTGCCGGTTCGGCGTCCATCGCGACCAGCCGGCTCCTGCCTCCGCGGCGCGCGGCCAGGAGGCCGTAGCCGCTCAGCAGCGATCCGTAGCCGATTACGAGCAGGGTTTGATTTGGGTTCGCCACCAGGTTTGCGAGGTCAATTCTCGCAGCGCGACCCAAGACCTGCAATCCGGTTCATACAGCAAGATGCCTGGAAAAGGCGAAAGCCTTGAAAAAGAACACAGGCTGGAAGCCTGTGCCACTTCGGAAGAGTTCCTCTGAATGGCACAGGCTTCCAGGCAGTGTTGCTGCTACCCCTTCGAATGAAAATCTAAATGTCGTCGGGGCCCGGGTAGTATTTCTCCTTGCCGAGCGCGTCGACGGCGTTCCAGAATTCGGGTCCGCCGGCGGCGAGCGGATTGGTCGGATCCTGCAGCGACATCGCCTGCCGTTTGTAGTTCCAACTCTCCGGGCGCAGCCGCCGGGCTTCATCGAGATATTTGACCGCGGCGGCAGCGCGTCCGGTTTCGTGCAGAAATTGCCCGAGCCGGAAATTGGCGGCGGCGCGCACCCGATCGTCGTCGGGCGTATGCATGCGGCGCAGCGCCTCCGCTTCGCTGAGCGCGAAGCGGCAGTTCGCGCCGTTGGCGACCCAATCGCGAAGCGCATTCTGATAAGCCGTGCGCTTGGCCGTCATCTCGTCGATCGCGCTCTGCGGCATCGCGAAGGTCTTGTGATCCATCGTGCGGAATCCGTCGGTCACTCCCGCGGGCTCGCTCGGCCGCACGATCTTTCCACCCTCGTCGATCCATACCGCATTCGGCACGTTCACCATGTCGTACAACTCGGCCAC
>Ga0074044_10000227_pt1 | contig 56625 bp, 53 predicted proteins | sample BogForMeECP23OM1_FD_94443 | JGI IMG/M metagenome (GOLD analysis project Ga0074044, IMG submission 94443) | Bog forest soil microbial communities from Calvert Island, British Columbia, Canada - Bog Forest MetaG ECP23OM1 | ecosystem: Environmental > Terrestrial > Soil > Wetlands ...
AACCGAGTTGATTCTCTCGCTGGCCATCGAGATTGCGGACGCGCTCGACGCAGCGCACGCAGAAGGCATAGTCCACCGTGACATCAAACCCGCGAACATCTTTGTGACCAAGCGCGGACACGCCAAGATTCTGGATTTCGGGCTGGCGAAGGTCACCCTGAAACCGGATAGCGTTGCCGAGACCGTCGACTCCGAACAACATCTCACCAGTCCCGGTTCCACGCTCGGCACCGTCGCCTATATGTCGCCGGAGCAGGCACGGGCGAAAGAGGCGGACGCCCGGACTGATCTGTTTTCGTTTGGAGTTGTCCTCTATGAGATGGCCACAGGGCAGTTGCCCTTCCGTGGAGAGAGTTCCGCAGTCATTTTTAAAGCCATTCTGGACGCGGCTCCCACGCCTGCGGTGCGTCTGAATCCTGATGTACCTGCTGATCTGGAACGGATCATCAACAAGGCGCTGGAGAAAGATCGCAATCTGCGCTACCAGCATGCTTCGGAGATGCGATCCGACCTGCAACGGCTGAAGCGGGATACTGAGAGTGGGCGCAGTTCTGCGGCAAGTTCAGGCATGGCGACCGTGCCAGAAGCTCCAGCGGCTTGGCACGGCAAGGTCTGGAAGATTGCGGTTCCCATCCTCACTGTCGCCTTGCTCGTGGCGGGCGGACTTTACTATAGTGCGCATCGAAGCAAGCCACTAACCGACAAAGACACCATCGTTCTCGCCGATTTCACTAACAGCACGGGAGATGCAATCTTCGACGACACGCTGAAGACGGCTCTCAACGTCTCCCTGCGCCAATCCCCTTTCCTGAATGTGCTCTCCGACAGCAAGGTCGCGAAGACTTTGGAACAGATGACCCGACCCGCTGGCACGAAACTCACGCCCGAGTTAGCCCGCGAGCTTTGCCAGCGGACAGGCAGCAGGGCAAACGTTGCTGGAGTGATTGGCAGTCTGGGCAGCAAATATGTGCTCGAATTGAAGGCGGTGAATTGCCAGAACGGAGATACGCTGGCGCAGGAGCAGGTGACGGCGGCGTCGAAGGAGAAGGTACTGGATGCGCTCGGCGAGGCGGCATCCAAGCTGCGCGGCGAACTGGGCGAATCGCTGGCGACGGTGCAGAAGTTTGATGTTCCGCTCGCACAGGCCACCACGTCTTCGCTCGAAGCTCTGAAAGCATACAGCCTTGGCAATAAGGCCTTTTACGAGGGCCCCGTCGCAGCCCTACCTTACTATCAGCGTGCCATCGAGCTTGATCCGGATTTTGCCATGGGCTACATAACAGTGGGTAGTGTCTACTTAACCCTCGGCCAGATCGAGCGGGGCCGCAAGTACTACACCAAGGCATTCCAGTTGCGGGAACACGCCAGCGAGCGGGAGAAGCTCGAGATCGCCGCCGACTACTACGAGTATGTAACTGGAGAACTGGACAAAGCAGCCCAGACGTTTCAGGAGGAGATGGAGATCTACCCACGCGAAATGGGGACGTACGGCGACTTGAGCCTCGCGCACGCGGCACAGGGGCAGTATGAAAAAGCGGCGGAGAACGAGAGGGAAGCCGTGCGCCTTGCGCCAGACACAGATCAGTACGTAAACCTCGCGCTCTGGGAACTTTCCTTGCAACGCTTCGACGAAACGCGGCAGGTCATCCACGAGGCGCAGGCGCAAAAAATAGATGATTTCCTATTGCACAATGCTCTTTATGCTCTTGCCTTTGTCGGGGCGGACTCCGCGGCGATGGCGGAACAGCAGCGGTGGTATGCAGGTAAGCCCCCATATGAGACCTACGGACTGGCACTCGCGTCCGACACTGATGCTTACGCTGGTCGTGTGGGAAAGGCACGGGAACTGACCAAGCGGGCTGTGGACTCCGCCATCCGGGTGGACAACAAGGAAAGCGGCGCAATCTGGCAGGCGAATGCTGCTATTGAGCAAGCCGCTTACGGCAATGGTGCGGAAGCCCGGCAGTCAGCTACCGAGGCTTTGAAGCTAGCTCCCGCGAGCCAAGGCGTCGAGATCGAAGCCGCACTTGCATTTGCCATGGCGGGCGATACGGCGCGAGCGGAGTCTTTGGCGCAAGACTTGGGGAAACGCTACCCGCTGGACACGCAGATGCAGTCGCTTTGGCTGCCTGCGATTCAGGCGCAATTGGCGCTGGACAGAAAGAACCCTGCTTCCGCCCTGAATGCCCCGCAAGCTGCCTCACCTATAGAGTTGGGATCAATTCAGTTCGTCAACAATATTTCCTGTCTCTATCCAACGTATATTCGCGGCGAGGCGTATCTTGCGGCTGGGCAGGGCAGTTCTGCCGCCGCCGAGTTTCAGAAGATTCTCGACCACAGCGGCATCGTCTGGAACTGCTGGACGGGAGCCTTGGCGCATCTGGGAGTGGCTCGTGCGAATGCTTTGCAGTCGAGAACCTTTCAAAGACAGGGGCAGGGAGCCGATGCCGATGCCGCCCGCGTCCGTGCACTAGCCGCCTATAAGGATTTCCTCACCCTCTGGAAAGACGCCGACCCCGACATCCCCATCCTGAAAGAAGCCAAGGCCGAGTACACGAAACTGCAGTAGGTGGCGAGAGCCGCCTTGCGTGGCCTGCTCGTGGGTACATAGACTTGCTCGCGGTCTCAGTTTATGAGAATCCCATGTGGGACGCTTCCGTGAAATCCCACCCTTGCGCAAAAGGCCGCGCAAGGATGGGGCACACAGCGTGAAACAAGCCCGAGAACAAACCAAAGATTCTAGCTAACTTATTGATTTATAAATACTTTACCTAAGTCATTATTCCTCAAGGACCTGGGGTCTCTTGTGCGCTAAGTCTTTGATTCTTAAAGACCGCTACCAGAGGGGTCCAAGGCCGATCCCAACCACGTGAGCCGAGTCCTAACCGATGCCGAAATACCTTGTCTCAAGGTAGACTTCTTTCTCACCAAAAGGAGCAAACCATGTCCAAGTTGATCGTTCGTTTTCTTGCCATCCTGGGCGCTCTGTGGCTGATCGGATTGGTCATCGTGTTGGTGGCCGTGATCGGCGTGAAGGGCAAAGTTCCATCCAAAACGATTCTCGAAGCTGATTTCGAGCAGACGTTCATGGAGGACGTGCCCGAAACGCCGTCGGCACAGTTGTTGCTGAACGAAAAACAAACGTTGCGCGACGTGGTTGATGCAATCGACCGCGGAGCTAGTGACGATCGCGTCGTCGGCATGATTGCCAGGATCGGCGCGGCTCCGATGGGCATGGCGCAGACCCAGGAGATTCGCGATGCTGTCCAAAGATTTCGCGCGCACAAGAAATTTGCGGTCGCGTACTCGGAAACCTTTGGTGAGTTTGGTCCGGGCAACGGCGCTTATTACCTGGCGACGGCGTTTGACCATATCTATCTGCAGCCCTCGGGCGACGTCGGACTGACGGGCATCATTCTGGAGTCGCCATTTATCAAGGGGACGCTTTCCAAGCTGGGGATGACTTTTCATGGCGATCACCGCTACGAGTACAAAAATGCGCTCAATTTCTATACCGACACCAAGTACACCGTTCCCTACAAGGAGGCGATGACCGCGATCATGACGTCATGGTTCAACCAGATGAAGGATGGCATTTCCCAGGCGCGGCAGATCGCACCGGAGAAATTCCAGGCCGTGGTGGACGCGGGGCCGTATCTGGGCAAAGAAGCAGTCGCCGCGCAACTGGTGGACGCGGTTAAGTATCGCGACGAGGTTTACAAGGACGTGAAGAGCCAGGCGGGCGACGGAGCGGAGTTGCTCTACCTGGATAAGTATCTGCAACGCGCCGGGCGTCCGCACGATCATGGAAAGACGGTTGCATTGGTGTTCGGCGTTGGCGACGTCACCCGTGGCAAGAGCGATTACGATCCTGTGCAAGGCACCCAGTCGATGGGCTCGGATACGGTGGCGGGCGCGATTCGAGCCGCGGCGGAGGATAAGGACGTAAAGGCCATCCTGTTCCGCGTGGATAGTCCGGGCGGTTCCTATGTCGCCTCCGATACCATCTGGCGCGAGGTCGTGCGGGCGCACCAGGCGGGCAAACCGGTGATTGTTTCGATGGGAAATCTCGCGGGGTCCGGCGGCTACTTTGTGGCGATGGCGGCAGACAAAATCGTCGCCCAGCCGGGAACTATTACGGCCTCGATCGGAGTGCTGGGTGGAAAGATGCTGACCAGCGGCTTGTGGGACAAAGTCGGACTTTCGTGGGATGAGGTGCATGACGGCGAAAATGCCACCATGTTTACCGGAACGCATGATTACACGCCCGCGGAATGGGGGAGATTCCAGACGTGGCTCGACCGCGTGTATGTGGATTTCACCAGCAAGGTTGCGGATGGCCGCAAACTGCCAAAAGAGAAGGTGCTGGAGATTGCGAAAGGGCGGATCTGGTCGGGTCAGGACGCGAAGAACCTTGGCTTAGTCGATGAGCTCGGTGGCTACGATACGGCGCTGAAACTGGTGAAGAAAGCGATCGGAATTTCAGAAGGCGACGAGGTCAAGATCGTGGTCTATCCGCGGCCGAAGACTTTCTTCGAGAGCGTCATTCAACGCCACGGCGCGGATAACAGCGATAAGGAGGCCGTCGGGCAAACGCTCGCGCGAATCTTACAGGTAGTGCAGCCGGTGGCGCGCCAGTTGGAGGCGGCGGGGATCAAGGGGAAGCACGACGAGCAGGATGATGTGCTGCGGATGAAGGCAGTACCGGGTCAGAAGTGAACGTAGAAACAGCCGTTCTTGGGACGTTCAGGCCAGGGGAAGTTGCCTCGTTTTCCATTTTTGGTGCTTGATGAGTGCGGCCAGCTGCGCTCGCGGGGACGGACGATGCGTCCGTCCCTACGTTAGTTCGCTAGACTCCCAGCTTCTTTACTTCATCGTTGTAATACTTGCGGTAGAGGATCGACCATTCCTCCGAGCCCTCGATGATGGTGCGACGCTGGCTCTCGATCTTTTGGCGCGCGGCCTGGTCGATGCGGGCCTCCTGCATGAGGAGTTCTTCGAGAATTTTGCGGACTTCGAGGCGGATGGTGTTGCGGTCTTCGATGAACTCCACTTCATCCATGTCGGCCACGGCGTCGGTGACCACGTGGGCGATTTTGTTGACTTTGTCGCGGGTCAGTCGCACAGCAGGGGCATCCTCATACTTTGAACTCTAAAGAACAGCCTTGTACTTCTTCACCAGTTCGGTCTTTACTTTGCGAAACATTTCCTGATAATTGGCGCCGCTCTTCTGCATTTCTTCGGAATACGCCTCGAGAATGACGCGCACCTCATCGTTAATGCGGTCCTCGAGCGCCAGTTCTTCGAGCAGAGCGGCATGGACCTTCTCGTTAAGAGCAGGCGCCGCCTTGGTCTCAATGAGGCCGCTCGCCACCAGTTTTTTGGAAACTTCGCGGGCCAGATAGCCCACGTATTCTTTGGAAAAGAGCATGATCAACGCGCTTTTTTTGTGAACAGAAAGTTTAACACAAGCGAGCCAGTCGTTGATCGTTGGTCGCTGGTCATTAGTCGTTCGCCAGTCGCCCCAACTCGCATCGACACGCCGAAGGCAACATTTCGCAGAAAGGGTTTCGCTACCGACCAACGACCAGTGACCAACGACCGTCCTCGGCTACACAGTGGCGGCTGACTGGCGTAAGCCTTACAATAATGAAACTCCATGTCTCCACATCCAGACGACCTGACCGGCATGAAAGACGATATGACGGCCTTCATTGAAGGTCTGGGCATGCGCCGTTTCTTTGGCTATGTCGAGTGCGAAGAGGTTCCCAGCGTGCTTTGGGACTCGGCGCAGAATCCGGACGGCTGGAAAGATTTCGTGGAGCTGGCCAAATCCACGGGAGCGCCCTTCCTGACCATGCATTCCTGGGCGCTCGACCGCGAAGAGCTGGACCGCTTGTCCCAACTGCTCGCCGATGGCGATTACAGCAGCGAAGAAGATTTGGAGGAGAGCCGCTGGCTGAAGTCTTACGTCGGCAAGACGGGGTTTGTGCAGCTCGGGTGGGCGTATCAGGGATGCGTCTTCGTCTTCGAAGCCGGCACCGAATGGTACGAACATTATCAGCACCTGCGCGAACTGGCGGATGATGCCGGCGGATTCATGATCGACGAGCCGGACCAGGACGAGGAGCGGTAGGGCAGGTCTCAGGTGTCAGGTCGCAGGTCTCGGAAAACCTTAGTACGGCCCATCACGCGATTTTCCTAAGACCTGACACCTGAGACCTGAATCATGCGATGGATCTCCAATCCGCTGAATTCTCCTAAGGCCAAGGTTCTTGCAGCTGCGCTGCCTGACTCCAAGCTGAAAATCTCTGCTTCGGCTTTGCCGGTGCTTGCCGATCTGCTTGTCGGCCGTGGGATCGAAGAGCCGGATGCGGCGGTTCGTTTTCTTTCGCCTGCCCTTGATGATCTCCACGACCCTCTGCTTATGAGTGGGATGAAATCCGCTCTTGACCGGCTGGAAGCGGCGCTGGAGCGCAAAGAAAAAGTTCTCATCTACGGCGACTACGACGTGGACGGCACAACGGCGATCGTTATTCTCAAGACGGCGATCGAGCTTTGCGGCGGCGCGGCTGATTTTCATGTGCCGCACCGCATCCGCGAAGGCTATGGCATGCGCGACGAGGTGATCGAGTGCGCGGCTGCCGATGGGGTGCGGCTAATCGTGAGCGTGGATACCGGCATTCGCGCGTTCGCCGCCGCCGCAACTGCGCGGCGTACCGGAGTAGACCTGATCGTTACCGACCATCACCTGCCGGGGATGGACGGCGTCCCGCAGGCGCTGGCCGTTGTTAATCCAAATCAAGACGGATGCGATTATCCTTGCAAGCATTTGTGCGGCGCGGGCGTGGCATTCAAATTGGCCCAGGGATTGATGCAGCGGCGGCTGGATGCGAAAGACCAGTCGCGCCTGCTGATGTCGTTCATGAAAGTCGTGGCCATTGCGACCATTGCCGATGCTGTTCCGTTGCTGGGTGAGAATCGCGTGTTCGCGAAGCTGGGATTGCAGGGGCTTCGTCGTCCGGTGAACGTCGGGCTGAAGGCGCTGCTGGAAGTTGCGAAGCTCGGCGACGGACGCGCACTGACCGCAACCGAAGTGGCTTTTCGCATTGCGCCTCGCCTGAACGCGGCCGGACGCATGGATGTGGCTCGCGACGTGGTCGATCTTTTCAACGAGAAAGATATGGATCGCGCCAGGAAGATTGCCGGACGCCTTGACCAGTTGAATGCCGAGCGTCAGGAAGAAGAGCGCCGCATCATGGACAACATCGAGCGCCGGTTGGCGGAAGAGCCGACGTTGCGCGAAGCGTATTGCGTGGTGGTGGATGGCGAAGGCTGGCATCGCGGCGTGATTGGCATCACGGCGTCGCGCGTCGTCGAACGGCACGGGCGGCCAACGCTCATTATCTCGCGTGAGGGTGACGAAGCGCATGGCTCGGGACGATCGATCGCGGCTTTCCATCTGCTGCATGCCATCGAATCGTGCCACGAGCTGTTCTCCCGCTATGGCGGACACGCGCACGCGGTTGGTTTTGCGCTGCCCAGCGCCAATGTGGAGAAATTACGCCAGCATCTGGATGGCTACGCGCGCGCCCGGCTCACTGCGGCCGATTTCGAACCGCAGCTCGAATTCGATCGAGAACTGCCCCTGGGAGAAGTCACGCCTGAGCTTCATCAGGCGCTGCTTTTGCTGGAACCTTTCGGAATGGAAAATCGCGAGCCCGTTTTCGCCGCGCGGGCGGTGCGGCTGATGGCGCCGCCGCAGACGGTGAAAGACAAACATGTGCGGCTGCGGGTGGCGCCCGCGGTCAATGGCGCGTCGGGCGCGGTTCGGGCGGCGACGGCAGGGCAAGACTTCACTCCCCGCTGTCATCCCGACGCGGCCGCGATTCCGAAGCGAGACGGTGTGGGGACGGGGCTCCGCTCCGTGCCAGCGGGGCAGAGCCCCGCCACCACACAAACCTCATCCTCCTGGCGCGACAACATCGCATTCAAAGCGATGGGCTGGGGCCTGAAGGAATCCTGTGATCGGTTGCAGTTGCTGGCCGGGGACCGCCTGGACATTGCCTATTCGCTCGGTATGAACGACCATCCGGAATTCGGCGGGTTAGAGCTGACTTTGCGCGATGTGGTGCGCGCCCGGTAGTGGGCTAGAAGATACTAGAAGTCCGGGAGCGATTTTGCTTTCTTCGCCCGCTAGGCCTAATTTCAGGATTACCTTCGTTACTTCCCGCGCTCAACCTCAGGGGATAAGGTTCAATTGGCAAGCGTTGACTTGACGTATCCGGTAGGATGTATGACCTTAGTGAAGAACGGGGAAAATCGCTATATGGCTTCCAGGGCATTATCAAAACCCAACGCCAAAAACAAGGCTGCGGCTGCTCGCAAAATCGCAGCAATCATCGAAGAGCATATGAATGAATGCGGATTGTCGGAGGCTGAAAAGAACAAACGCGTCCAGAGCTTTGGAAAGCGTGTAGACCGCGCTATTCGGCTTCGTGCCAAGCGTTCATAGCCTTCTCATACCTCGGGTCCCCAGGTCTAATTCCGAACTCTTTTTCCAGCCCCTCACGAAATGTAGCTTCGTCTTTGGCCTCCATCAATTTCTCAAGCTTCGCCATCAGGTCCCGCTCACGCTGCCTGATGTTTCCCTTCGCCGTTTTCGGTTTTAGAAAATTGACGACGCCCATACATGAAACTGGTTCCGTGCAGCTTTCTCCGGTCTCTCTTTGACAAGAGGCCAATCAGTCATTATAGTGCCGGGTCATGAACGGAACTTTCTTCTGCAACAAATGCGGCGCACAGAATGCCGCTGGTGCTCAGTTTTGTCATCGCTGCGGATCGCCCACTGGTCCTGCGCCCGGTGTCGTCCCGACCGCGGTACCGGCGTCTCCCCACCCAGCCTCAGCGGCTTCGTACCCGGCAGTTGCGCCGGCGGCGGGAGTCCGCTATGGCGGGTTCTGGATTCGGGTAGTTGCGGCCATTATCGACGCCATCATCGTGCGAGTAGTGGTATCTCCGATTCACTTGATTTTCGGTGGTCTCGGGTTGGCGGGAATGATGAGTGGCGTTCCCCATACTGGAATTGGACTAGGCCTCTTGGGAGGTGGCGTCACGCTCATCGCGTCAGTTTTCGGTTCCTGGTTGTACGAGGCGTTCATGGAAAGTTCGTCGTACCAGGCAACGCTGGGCAAGATGATCTTGGGGATGAAAGTTACCGACCTCAATGGCAACCGAATCTCATTCGAACGCGCGACGGGAAGGCATTTTGCGAAGTGGCTTTCTGGGTTGGTCCTGCTCATCGGTTACATCATGGTCGGGTTCACGGAGCGCAAACAGGGACTGCACGACCTTCTAGCCGGAACGCTCGTACGGCGAGCCTAAAGCCGAATCGTTGTACCAGTCCGTGAACCGCACGCGGATCATCCAGAAGATCAGCAACACGAGCGAAGAAAATTGAGGAATAAACAAGAGGATTAGCGGAACATGCACTGTTTTCGGCAGCAGCCGTGGGAATCCGTTGGTAAACGCTGAACCTGCCGCGAACGTGAGTCCTAAACACATACGCCAGAGATGCCGCCCAATGCGTCGCGCGCCCGTAATGCCCCCGGCCAGTACTAACCTGGCGTCGCCAATCGCCGCCATAGCGACGAAGAACGTGAAGCTGTATATCGCGACGCGGACAGGGCCTTCGAGGGGGGTAGCGCTTTTGAAAGAAGGTGCCAAGCCGGCGGCTAACTGAAAACTCAGAATTGCAAAGGGCACACAGAGGCACAAAATTGCAAGTAGAGCAATCTTTTCAGGAATGCCGACAGCCCCCTTACGCCGAACCGAGGTAAATGGTGAACGTGCCGATGAATAAATTCGGAATCTGCTCAGGTATTGCTATGGCGAGATAGTCCGCGAAGACCGCCATAACAAGCATGGACACGAAAAAGACCGTTCCCGCCACCCGGTGCGCGCCCGCGCCCTTGCGGGACGACATGGCAACGATCCCCGCGAACAGCGCGATAGTACCTGCAATGACGTGAAGAATGAATGCCAGTTTCGTCACAGCGCAACTTCCTTTAATGCCGTACGTCTTTGGCGCCGGCTTTGTTCCGTCAAAGTTAAAGGGGCGGCGTCGGTGGATGGAAAGCTCTCTATCACAACCAGTCGCGTGGTACCGGTTTTGGCTGCGTCACGGGAAAACCTTTTGTTACGCCTTTAGGGAAGAGTTGCCGACAATTCATCCTGAGCAACGAGTTTGGCGAGGGCCTTAGTAAACTCCGTGTGCGATTAGAATAATCGCCATGCAGAACGCAACGCCGGCGGCCATCGCGGTGCTGGTGCTGGAGCTTACACCGGCAGCCCTGTTTGGGTTGGCTGGGGAACGGGTTGGGCAGGCATGCGCCCGCTGGCCGTCAACGGTGCGAACCGCCTTGCCGGTACTCTGTGCGTTGCCTTACGTTCTGATTTGCGCGGCGTACCAGATGTTTTCATGGAGATGGTGCGCTCTCTACGCGGCGCTTCCCGTGGCGATCGCCTGGCTGCTGGGGCAGGCTGCAATCGCCGATCCCGAACAACGCGGCAATTGGCGAGACGCGATCATTCTTCTCGCGCTGGGGCTGGCAATTGATTTGCGCTGGCTCGAGCAGGCGTGGCCGAGCGGGCTTGCGGGCTGGGGGAAACTGCTCGTCGTCGATGCAGCGCTGTATGGATTCGTGGTGGTCCGGCGGCTCAGCGGAACCGGTTTTGACTTTCACTTCCGCTGGAGCGACTGGAAAACCGGGCTGCGGGAACTGGTTTTCTTTGCGCCCTTGGTTATCGGGCTGGGGATGGCCCTGGGCTTTCTCCATCCGCATGGCAACGCGCTGCAGTTCTCGATGATTGTGAAGTGGATTTATATCTTCGTTTTCGTTGCGGTTCCGGAGGAACTTTACTTTCGCGCGTGGGTGCAGAATCTGCTGGAACGGCGCGTGGGACGCCGCGCGGCTCTCGGGATTACGGCGGTGTTGTTTGGGCTCTCGCATTTCAACAAACGATCGGCGCACTTCAACTGGCGCTATGTCTTGCTGGCGAGCATCGCCGGGATTTTCTACGGCCGGGCATGGCGAGAGCGGCGCAGAGTGCCGGCCTCGACCATCACCCACGCCAGCGTGGACGCCATCTGGACGTTTTGGTTTTAGCTCGTTGCCGGGGACTTGAAAAGACGAGGATACGAAAATAAAGACAGGACAAAATGGCAGGTGAGTCGAAGAGTTCGCCTGCGGAACCATCCGCGAGTCCTCCCGCCCGCAAGGTCTGGAGTCTTCCGCTTGCGCCCGCTTCTCGCCGTTCCTTCGTTTGGGCCCAGGTCATTATCGTGTTTCTGTTTCTAGAGATTGTGCTTTGGGCGCCAACGCGGGACATACGGAACCGCTGGGCTGTTATTACGATGATCACCATACTGGTTCTGGTGCTGATGGACCGGCCGTCTCTTGAGCGCCTAGGTCTCCGGTTACCGAGAACATTCGGCGCCAGCGTGGTGTTAGGGATTGGTTTTGCAATGGTTGTTTTGTCGGCGGCCCTGGTGTACTGGGCGGGCGGCCAGATTCCCGCCAATCAGACCTGGCCTGGCTTGCAGTCGGTATGGGGCTATGTGATCTGGGCCCTGATTCAAGAATTCATACTGCAATCATTTTTCTTCAACCGCTTTGAAGAGTTGTACGGAGGCTCGGCTGCGGTTTGGATAGCGTCCGCGCTTTTTGCCGCCGCGCATCTACCCAGTCCCATTCTCACGACCGCTACGCTTATCGGCGCCCTTTTTTTCTGCGAAATGTTCCGCCGCTACCGCAGCATCTATCCTCTCGGGGTTGCCCACGCAATGCTGGGACTGAGCATTTTTCTTATTATGCCCGACAGCCTGCTGCACCACATGCGGGTGGGGATTGGATATCTGCGGTACTAGTGGATTACGCCTGAGGGACACCGCACTTGGCCGCGGCCCACGAGTTACACTAACCTCTGATGGCCTCTCCAGTTTCACGGCTGCGCTGGTGGTTCGCCCTGGGCACGATTCTGATGGTGGCTACGGTCGCCGGAATATACTTCTATGCGCAATGGAGTCTGCGCAAGGCCGTCCACACTATTCCGGCAAAACTCGGCTTGAACATTCAGCAGACCGCCGAGGGATTTTCAATCTCCAAGTCCGTAGAGGGCCGCACGCAGTTCACGGTGAGCGCCTCCAAGGCAGTTCAGTTCAAAGAGGGCGGACGGGCGGAGTTGCACAACGTCAAAATCATCGCCTACGGCAAGGATGCCAGCCGTTTCGACCGGATAACCGGGGATGATTTCGAGTACGATCCCGCATCGGGCAATGTGAACGCGAAGGGCACGGTGCTGATCGACCTGGAAGCGAATCCCGAGGGCATGCGGCATGCGGACCAGTCGCCTCCCGAGCGTACGAAAGAACCGATTCATCTTGAAACCAACGGGCTCGTCTTCAACAAAAATACAGGGGACGCTTCCGCCACCGGGAAGGTGGTGTTTCGGACGCCGCAGGCATCCGGGTCAGCGGTGGGCGTGGAATATGTGGCGAAGACGGGCACGATGAATTTGCTGTCGGCGGTCGTGATGACCGTTAACCGGCCGCAGCCGGTCCATCTGAACGCAGATCATGGCGTGATTACGAAGCAGCCTCATCAGGTGTTTCTCACCGCGGTGCACATGAGCCGGGAGCAGCAGGAAGCATGGTCCGACCAAGCAACCTTCTTTCTGCACGAGGACAACACGGTGGACCACATTCTTGCCGAAGGGGATGTGCGGAGCGAGATTCATGGCCGGTCGGAGACACACGAGCGTTCTGACCGCGCTGAACTTTTCTTGACCGGTACGCGGAATCTACTCACCACCGCCATTCTCACGGGCAGCGTGCAAATCACGAACCAGAGAACGCAGAACCAGAGAACGCAGAACCAGGGAACGCAGAACCAGGGAACGCAGCCCGCCGAGGCTGCCGCTGGACGGGTGACGCTGCACTTCGCCGGTCAGCAGATATTAGAGACGGTTCATGCCGAAGACGGTGTGCGGCTGTCACAGATGAATAGCCAGAGCGGGACTCTGGTTGTAGTAGCGACGCCGGGGTCCTCTTCCGGACTCGCGCCGTCGCAGCCGAAGGGAGCAGCGCAATCTCAAGACATCGAGATGACCGCTCCAGTGATGGACTTCATCGTGAAAAACGGCCGTCTGCTGGAGCGTGCCGAGACCAGCGGACCGCCGCAGATCGTGATCACGCAGCCGGGCGCGAATCAGAAGACGGTGGTTACCGCCGCCAAGTTCACTGCGAGGTTTACGGAACAGAATCGCATATCCACGTTGCATGGAGAACCGGACGCGAAGATTGTCAGTAGCATGCTCGACGCGAGTAAGGCCGACGCGACTAAGGCCGGATCGGGTAAGGCTGGTGCTTCGGGACAGACTGATCGAGTCTCGACCAGTCAGATGCTGGATGTCGTCTTTCTGCCCGAGGGCGGGGTCCGGTCGATCACGCAAACAGGGGGGCTTGTCTACGTCGATGGCACGCAAAAGGCTTGGGCGCAGCGCGGAGAATACACGGCGGCCGATCAACTGGTAGTGCTGAGCGGATCGCCTCGGGTGGTGGACGGCGGCATGACGACGACGGCCCAGAAGATTCGCATGAACCGGGCGACCGGTGACGCCATTGCCGAGGGTAATGTCAAGAGCACGTATTCCGATCTGAAGGCGCAACCGGACGGCGGTATGCTGGCTTCTTCCGACCCGATCCACGTGACCAGCCGTAGCATGACAGCGCATCGTTCCCCGGCGATTGCGGTGTACACCGGCGATGCTCGCTTGTGGCAAGACGCGAATATAGTGGAGGCTCCCACGCTGCAATTTGATCGCGACCATCGCACTATCTTCGCGCAGGGGGAGATCAGTGTGGCGACGGGGCTTCGCCCCGTCCAAGCGGGGCAGAGCCCCGCTCCCACCCAAGCTCTAGCGCAACCGGTTTCGACTGTGTTGGTGCAAGTGGACAAGACGGGGAAAGTGACCCCGGTCCACATCACATCCGCGCGCTTGAACTACGCCGATGTGGAACGGAGAATCTTTCTGGATGGCGGAGTAACCGCAAAAACGTCCGACGCGACGATGACCGGAGAGCGTATGACGGTATTTCTGCTGCCGCGGAGTCAGTCGCAAGCGGGGGCAAATCCGGCGATGCCCGGGCAAGTGGACCGAATCATCGCCGAAGAAAGGGTTGTGATCACGCAACCGACCCGGCATGCGACGGGCGACCGATTGGTGTACACGTCGGCGGACGACAAGTTCGTCCTGACGGGCGGACCTCCCAGCATTTTTGATGCCGAACAGGGCAAAACTACCGGCGATTCGTTGACTTTCTACAGACACGATGATAGGGTGCTCGTGGAAGGAAGGGGAACGTCCCCAGCGGTCACTCGGACGCAAGTGGCACGATAAATGCACACGCTGGCCACCGACGAAGTTGGCAAGTCCTATCGTGGCCGACGCGTAGTCAGTGGAGTAAGCCTTCAGGTTCTGCAGGGCGAGGTGGTGGGCCTTTTGGGACCGAACGGCGCCGGAAAGACCACCACCTTCTATGCGATTGTAGGTCTGGTTCCTCCCGACACAGGCAGAGTGCTGTACGACGACGAAGATATCACTAGCGTTCCCATGTACTTACGGGCGCGCCAGTACGGCATCAGCTATCTCCCTCAAGAAGCTTCAGTTTTTCGGCGACTGACGGTCGAGGAGAACATCCTGGCCGTGCTCGAAGTGCAGCCGATTTCCTGGCATGAACGCCGGGAAAAAGCGGAGAAGCTGATCGACCAGCTCGGACTGGAGCATATCCGTCAGAATCGCGGCTATGCGTTGTCGGGCGGGGAGCGACGACGGGTGGAAATCGCGCGCTCGCTTTGTATCAGCCCCACGTTCATTTTGCTCGACGAGCCGTTCTCGGGAATCGACCCGATTGCGGTTTTGGATTTGCAGAAGATCATCTCCGATCTGCGGGCTAGCGGCATCGGAATTCTGATCACGGACCACAACGTCCGCGAGACTTTGTCGGTGACCGATCGCGCGTACATCATTAACGAGGGACGCATCTTCCGCTCGGGTACGCCGGAGGAGTTGGGCAGCGATCCGGAAGTGCGACGAGTTTATTTGGGGGAAAGCTTCTCATTGGTGTGAGTTCCCAGTTCTCAGTTCTTAAGGCCTGCTTTTTTGGGATTTGGGAGCTGCTACTGGTTACCAAGGCGTGGACACATTGACCTTTCGTGCACACCCGATTTGCCTAACTGCATGAGAAGCTAAATTTTCCACCCGCCCGGTGTTTGGACGTCCAGGGGGGCGAGTTTACTGCGAACTGAGAACTTTTTTAGGGAGAAATGGTGCTTCTTCAGCACAGACTGAATGTCAAGTTGTCCCAGCGGCAGATTCTGACGCCGGGTCTCGTGCAAATGGTCTCCGTGCTCGCTCTGAACAAGCTTGAGCTCAAGGACATGATCAATGCCGAGATGGTCGAGAACCCGGTGCTGGAAGAACTGGAAGATGCCGTCCCCTTGCTCGATGATGTCGGACGCCAGGAGGAAGAGCGCGACCGGATCGCCGCCAAGGCGACCTCGGAAGAGCCTCCGGCGATCGCGGATGAGAAGAAGGACCCTTTCGAAGAGATCGATTTCGGCTCGTTCTTCCAGGATTATCTGGATCCCGGCTATCGCAGTTCGGGAGAAATGGAAGAAATCGAGAAGCCTTCGTTCGAGAACTTCCTCTCGAAGCCAGGGAACTTGAGCGACCACCTGCTATGGCAACTGGGCGCGATTTCGGTGCGGCCGGCAGTGCACCAGGCCGCCGAGCTGATTATCGGGAATCTGAATGAAGAGGGCTACTTGATTGCCACCGATGAAGAACTGCTGGGAATCGCTCCGGTCGCGGCGCCCGAGGCCGATGTGGAAGTTGCGGCCAAGATCATCGGCGAAGCGGAGGCGCTCGGGCTTGTCGAAAGCTCTGACTTTGAGACCTCTGCTCTTGCGCCGGAGGAACTTGCCGCTGCAGACGCCGACCTTTCGGGGTTGACGACGGAAGGCGCCGGAACCGAGTCTTTGGTCGCGCCGCAAGCTGAGACACCGGATGCTGGGGCAGATGTTCATCGAGATTTCGAGCCAGATCTCGAGCCTAATCCAAAGATCGCAGCCGAGGTTCCTCCGCCCATCGCGGCGAGCCACGGAAGCACAGCCACCGGAACTGCGACCGCGCCGGAGTGGATGGCTTCCGTAAATTTCACGGTCGCCGATCTGCACGAAGCGCTGGAAGTTGTGCGCCAGTTCGATCCGCAGGGCATCGCCTGTCGCGACCTGCGCGAGTGCCTGCTCTATCAGTTACGCTACCATCTGGAGCAGGTGCACCTGCACCCAAACGGCAATGCCCTGACCGAGCAGGTTGTGAAAGACGCGATTGCCGTCGTCGATCAGCATTTAAAAGCGGTGACGCTGAAGCAGTTCAAGGAAATTGCACGCGCCATCGGGCGTCCAGTGGAAGCGGTGCAGGCGGCGCTCGACTACGTCCGCACGCTCGATCCCCGGCCGGGCTTGCGTTACAACAAAGTACCCGCGCGGCTGATTGAGCCCGACGTGGCCTTTGTGAAGCATGGCGACGAGTGGCTGGTCATCATGAATGACGAAGACATGCCGCAGTTGCGCTTGAATCCCGCCTACAAACGCCTGCTGACTCGCGACGGCAACGACCGCGACACGCGTAACTATGTCAAAGATCGCTACAAGTCCGCCATCCAGCTGATCAAGAATATCGAGCAACGCAAGCAGACGATCACCAAGGTCTGCTACTCGATCGTGGCGCGCCAGCAGGACTTTCTCGAGCGGGGAATCGATCAACTGAAGCCGATGATGATCAAGGAAGTGGCGGAAGAGATCGGCGTGCATCCGTCCACCGTCAGCCGCGCGGTGGCCAATAAATACGTCCACACGCCACAGGGCGTGTTCGAATTGCGGTATTTCTTCTCCGAGAGCGTGCAGGGGCCCGAAGGCGGCGGCACTTCGCTCCTGATCCTGAAACGCCGCGTCAAGAAGCTGATCGAAGAAGAAGATCCCAGCCGGCCGCTGACCGACGAACAGATCACCCGCATTCTGCAATCGCAAGGCATCCAGGTCACCCGCCGAACGGTCGCGAAATATCGTGAAGATATGAAGATTCCGAGCACGCATCAAAGAAGAGTTAAGAAATAATTGCAGAGGTCAGAGGTTAGATTGCAGAGGTGAAACCAACCGCTGCGAGCGTAAAGGTTTTCCACTTCTGCAATCTGACCTCTCACCTCTGAGCTTGTTCCCCAGACTGAGAGATTCTGGAGGCTGCTTAATGAACGTGGAATATACCGCGAGGAAATACGAACTTACTCCTACCATTCGCAGGGAAGTTGAAACCGGCCTTAACAAGATCCGCAAAATTCTAGGCGACCGATTCGAGACCAAGGTGATTCTGGCCGTCGAAAAGCGCCGGCACAAAGCCGAAATCACAATCAACCCGCCCAACGGTCCGATTGTGGGGTTGGCCCAGACCACCGACATGATGTCGGCCGTCAATGAAGCTCTCGACCACCTGCAGAAGCAGGCGGTCAAATATAAAACGAAGTGGTTGAGCAAGAAGCGCAAGGCGGTCAAGAAGTTTGACGGGCGGTCGCTGGAAGACAACCTTGGGGCGGCGCTCGGACTGGCGGAAAATGCCACCGTTTCCGTTCTCGTTCATAAATTCCCATCGGTGGCGCGAACCACCGAAGTGCATTTAGTACATGCCCAGGATTCGGTGGCGCTTCGTCCGATGACCTTGGAAGAAGCGATCAAAGAAGCGCACTTCCGCGACAAAGATGTTTTCGTATTCCGCGACCCCAAGGGCACGTTAATGGTGTTGCACCGGACACGGGACGGCAAGATGGAGTTGATCGAAGCGCCGTAGAGTAATTGCAGAGGTCAGATTTCAGAGGTGGAACCAAATGCGCATCGGGCCTTTTACCTCTGCAATCTGACCTCTTACCTCTGAACCTGTTTTCTCACACGCCGCTGGTCGCTTCCTGTGCCCATTGCAGAGCCTGCCACCAGGTTGAGGCGACCTCTTCATCGGTCAGTTTTAATTGTTTGGCGAGCGCGCTCGATTGGGTCCACTCCCCCGCTTCCTGGGCCAGCATGAGTTGGTAGAGAGGCCGCAGGCTACTTTGCTGGCCGAGGAGGGCGGCCTTGACTTCGCGTTCCACGGGCAGTTGTTCCAGGAGCACTTCCGGGCTGATCTCAAGGATGGCATTCATGATGGAGAGCAGCCCCATCAGGAACAGATCGGAGTTCGATTGCAGCCGATTGGAGAGCAGTTCGCAAAAGCGGGCGCGGGCGAGTCCCATCAGCACCAGTTCGCTGCATTTCTGCTCGGCCGCGCCCACGGTGACAACGAGCCGGATCCAACGCCGCATCTCGCGCTCTCCCAGAACGGCCATGGCGTGCCGGATCGACTTGACTTCGAGGGCAAGTCCAAAGAGCGGGGAATTTAGATGCCGGAGCAAGCGGTAAGAAATCGAGGCTTCCTGTTTGAGCATCTTCTCAAGTTCCCGCAGGTCGATTTCTCTTCGCGAGACCATTTCGAGGAGCCGCACATAGTGCAAGCGGCTGGCCGGAACTTCGCGGCCCACGACGATTTCCGGCCGGCAGAAGAAATATCCCTGAAAATAGACGAAGCCCATGTCACGGGCTTGATGAAACTCCTGGGGCGTTTCGAGTTTTTCCGCCAGCAGCTTGCACGTCGGAGACCCAAACCGGCGCATCATGCCAGCCCGTTCCTCCAGTTGGGTCGTGCGGATGTCGACTTTTATAATGTCGGCGAACTCGCAAAGTGGAATGCGCGGGTCGTTGGGCGCGAAGTCATCGAGGGCGATCATGTAGCCAAACGATTTGAGCCGCTTGCAGGCGGCGATGACCCGGTCTTCGGGCTCAACCGTCTCCAGAATCTCGGCCACGGTCTGGTTGGGAGGCAGCAACGTAATCAGATCTTTGAACAGGACGTCACGGGTACAATTGACGAAGGCGAGGCGGTTATCGCAAAGCGTGTTGATACCGAAAAGCAGGGAGCTATCGAGTGTGGAGCGGGCGGCGAGGTCCGGATCGGCATGGAAGTAGTTTTCGACACCATTGCGGAAGAGAATTTCGTACCCGAACACGTTCTGCGAGCGGTCGAGGATTGGTTGCCGGGCGACGAAGCGCTGTCCCGGCAACGCGAGCGATTTCGAGGCGGAGGTTTTCTCTGTGGCGGGAGCCGGTTTCACACCTTTTGCTATCGGCGCAGGCGTGACATAACTTCAGGCGAAACGCTGGGGCAGCGCATGCCTCTGATCGACGCCAGCCGGAATTTCACCTTCGCACCGTGAGGGAAGGTCGGCAGCAGACTTTAGTAATATCCCCGATGTGGAAAACTTAGGGCACTCCCCCCTTGCGCTGGCGGCGGTTTCATGAGTAACATCAAGGTGTTCCCAATGGCCATGCTTCCAGGCTGGCCGTTCGCGCCAACACAACTCCAGGCGCCTAGATTAAAGATAGTTTGAAACATCGTTCTCGAACAGCATCCAGCCCGTGTGGGGTTTGGTCTGCAGGTAGTCGATACACAGTAGGCTGCGCGCAACAAGCCGCGTGCGCCACATGTCGAACGTGCCGACCGCAGGGAAGACGAAACAATCGGGCCTGTGATCCAGGCCAGAGATTAACTCGGGATTAACTTCTGAAGATTAACAAGAGAAAAATATGAATGCAGGACCCGGACATCCCTCCCCAGGAGGAGGGAAACACAAACGGCGCCGTGGACGGCGTCCGCCGAGACGAGGTGCGGGTGGCCCGATGGGTCGCGTGCGCCAGGAGCAGCAGGGAATTTTTACCGCTCCCATGGACCATAGCTATCGCGCCAATATGGGCATGGATAATGGCAACGGCAACAAAGGACCGCGACGGCCCGGCTTTTCCGCGTCCTACCCGGTGGTCGATCCTGAGCCTCTGCCCGCTCCACGAGAGGATGCGGCTTCGCGCGTCTTCGCGTTTGTCGAGGACCTGTTCTTCCTGAGCAAGATTCAGGAAACGGGCCGCAAGATGAACGTGAAGGTGGAGTTCGTGAAGAACGAGAAGGAACTCACGGACCGCATGAAGAGCAATGGCGAGGAAAAGCCGTCTCTGATTATCTTCGACTTGAACAATGCCAATGCCAAGCCTTTGACGCTCATCCCGAAACTGAAAAGCAAACTGAAGAAGGGGACGTCGATCATTGGATTTCTCTCGCACGTGCAGGGCGACTTGAAACAGAAGGCACACGAAGTGGGCTGTGACATGGTACTGCCGCGCTCGGCGTTTTCGCAGAATCTGCCGCAGTTATTGCGCCGGCATGGCGCCGTCGAGCCCGACGCGGGTGCCGCCGACTAAACGGGACGGGCTGCGACAAAGCTGACCTCGCTCTCTCTTCAATTTGTTATGCTGAGCGAAAAAAAGGACCTGCTTTCGACCGAAGTCGTTCAAATGTGTCCGCGCTTTGGCGCCCGAGGTACGTGGGCGGCATCGAGGTTGGCTGAGCCTGATACAATTTCGCCGTGTTCCCTCACAAAATCCTGATCCTGACGGCCATGGCCATGTCTGCGCCAGCGTTCGCTCAGCAACCTCCGGCAAATGCCCAGCAGCCTCCCGTAAAAGTGAACGTCATCAATGTTTGCGCGCCTTCGCCCGATGAGCAGCAGGAGCTATCCGCGGCGCTCGCCAAGGTGCCGGGCAATCCGGCGTTCAGCAAGGATTACGAGGTGGCTCGCGGGCATTCCACACTCGACCAGAGCGCACTGGTCCCGGGCATGTCAGCCTTGCCGCCAGGCGCGGTCGCGGCGGCTGACTGGGTCCGGGTGCGCCGCGAATTCCCCGGTGCTACCCTGTTCAGCAACGTTCAATACTCGTTCAGCGTGGATTCGACGAATATGGTGGAGACGCTGGTGCTGCGAGTGCGCGATCCTAAAGATCTGATGCAGGTTTCAATTGAAGACAGCGCTTCCGCGGTGGCTTCAGCGGCCGCGATGTTATCGACCAGCACCCCGGTTTCGCGCGTCAAACTGGAGCGCTTTGGGAAGTCGTCGGTGGCGCTGGCCCGGTGCTCGGGAGGAGAAGGAAATCCGGCGACGGATCAGAGTGCGTACGAACCGATCTTCCACGCCGCCTCTTCGATCATGGAGCGATATCGCAACGCTTTGGGCGCGCGCAAAATGGTGCCCCAGGAATTGGCTCGCCTGGGGGTGGGAACGTCAGCCGGAACTACGGCCAAGACGGGCGCCGGCAGCAAGAAGAATCCGTAGTACCGTGATCGCGTAATGAAGTCATGGGGGCCGGGCGGGGGCGCTCGGCGCTCCAGCGGCGATGAAGCGAAATCTTTTTTTCAGAATCTATCTACTGTCACGTTTTCTTTAGCACTGTTCTCACCACTATGGACATACGCAATGTCGTGATCATGGGCTCCGGATGCGCCGGCCACACCGCCGCTCTCTACACCGCCCGCGCCAACCTCAAACCGCTCGTGATCGAAGGCCATGAACCGGGTGGACAATTGTCGATGACCACGCTGGTGGAAAACTTTCCCGGTTTTCCCGAAGGCATTCAGGGGCCGGAACTGATCGAGAACATGCGCAAGCAAGCGATGCGCTTCGGCGCCGACTATCACATGGGCCACGTGGTCAAAGCCGATTTGAGCAAAGGTCCGTTCGAGATAGGCTTCGGCAAAGAGACCATTCAGACGCGGACGCTCATCATCGCCAGCGGAGCATCGGCGCGCTGGCTCGGCCTGCCCAGCGAGCATGCGCTCATCGGCCACGGTGTTTCTTCCTGCGCTACCTGCGATGGCTTCTTTTTTTCGGGCAAGGAAATCGCGGTGATCGGCGGCGGCGACTCGGCGATGGAAGAAGCGACATTTCTGACGCGCTTCGCGAGCAAGGTGACACTCATTCATCGCCGCGAGCAGTTTCGCGCTTCGAAAATCATGCTCGATCGTGCCCGCGCCAATCCCAAGATCGAATTTCTTACCGATACCGTGGTCGACGATGTTCTCGATGTCAGCAAGAAGGAAGTCACTGCGCTGCGTCTGCGCAATGTGAAGAGCGGCGAAAGTTGGGAGTTTCCCACCAGCGCAATGTTCCTAGGGATCGGCCACATCCCGAACGCCAAGATCTTCGCAGGCCAGCTCGAAACCGATGCAGATGGCTACCTGGTTACGCATAAAAACGTCTTCACGAAGGTGCCGGGCGTGTTCGCCTGCGGCGACGTGCAGGATCGCCGCTACCGCCAAGCCATCACCGCCGCTGGTTCCGGCTGTATGGCCGCCTCGGAAGTGGAGAAATATCTGGAAGAGGAAGGGCACTGAGGGCGAGTGATCGATTATGCGCCCCCCAAAAGAGCCTTCACCACAGGGGGCACAGAGGCGCACAGAGGGAAACCACAGCCTCTCTTAAGGTTCCCCCTGTGTACCTCTGTGTCCCCCGTGGTTAAGACGTTGTTCGTCCGTGCAGCACAAGCTTCCGCGTAACTACCGGCAAAGTCTCACAAGCCGTTCGCAGCACCAGTCGCGGCGCCTTATTCCGAATCTTCATCAGGTACGGCACAGTAGGCGTAGGATCGGCCTTGGCCGTCTCACGCAACAGCCAGCCCAATCCTTTCTGCACCATATCATCTTCATCATGCAGCAATTGATTGGAAAGCCGTACGACCTGTGCAAAGAACTGCTGCTCACGCTCTCCACGGATCAGCGCCACACACGACGCGCGCCGCCGCCAGCGATTTGGCGACTTCGCCCACCGGAAAACCTCGCGGCACCGCGCAGGGTCGGAGGCCACCATCGGCGCCAGCAGATAATGCGCCAGGGCGTCGTGATCGGCCCAACTCGACACGCGGTCGAGCCAGGAGGCGAACAACTGGAATTCGTGGTCGCCAAAATTCTTCGTCTGTTTTTCGAGCAGGAAAACAGCCATCACCTTCTCTTCAAGAATCTGACCGGAGAAAAGCTCGTCGGCGACCTGTAACAGGAAATCCGTTCCCCGTTCGCGGACGATGCTGCGCCGGAAACGCACGGCAAATTTTCTTAGTTCGGCCGTGTACCAGCCGCGCGACTTTACTACTTCTTTGAAAAAGTGTTGCACCTCTTCCGAGTGTGGCGCCGACCCGCCATCCTCTAACACGCGCCGGATGTGGTCCGCGATATAGCTGGGCGTGATTCTGCTGTTTGACATGTTCTCCTTATGTAGCAGTGACAGCCATCGTCTCCACCCGTCAGTGCGCGCAGAGTGCTTCATGATAAAAGGAGAGCCAAGCGAAATGCTGTGATCTAGTGTCACAGTTATCTGTGACCGAATGCCTACTACTTTGCCGGAGCTGCGCCGCCCGTCCGCAAAGTCTTGTCATAAATCCACAGCAGCCCGGCGGTGGCCACGCCCACTCCGGCTACCGCCCACCAGATCCGTTCCGGCTGATGGGTCACTTCGCCGAAGTGGTGGATGAGCATCCCTCCAAACTTGCCGGCGATCAGCGAGCCAATTCCGATGGGCAGAAACGCGAAGCCCATGTAGGTGCCCTGCTGTCCCGGAGGCGCAAGGCGGGAAACATATTCGTAATAACGGGGAGACTGCGTAATCTCGCCGACCGAAACGGCAAACAGAGTGACAATCGCCATCGGAACCGTCGGGTGCACGATGAGAATGATCCACGCCAGGCCCGAGATCAGCGTGCCCAGCGTGATCGCGCGAAACGCCGGCATCTTTTGCGAGAGCAGGCTGACTACCATTTGCAGCGAGATGACGGTCAGCGGTCCGGTCACGAGAATCAGCTCGGTATCTGTCTTCGGGTTGATGTAATCGTGAATGTATAACGGCAGGATGATGAATTCCTGCCAGTAGACAATCCAGTATCCAGAAAAAATCAGAAGAAACAGCATGAAGCGCGGGTTGGACAGCACGGTCCCAAAGTTTTTCACGGCCTGGCCCAAGCTCACCGACGGCTCGTCCGCGCGGCGCGGCTCTTTGAAAAACAGCAGCACCGCGAAGAACATCGCAAATACGCTGAGGGCGGCGACTCGGAATACGTTCTCCACACTCATGTGCCGGTGCACCCAGGAGGCGACGTAAGGTCCAGCTGCGCCGCCAATATTCACCAGTGTGTAGTAGATGGAGTAGCCGATGGAGCGGACACTTTCCTTGGAAGCTCGCGCCGTGGTGCCGACTACGCAGGGCTTCACCAGCGCGACGCCGAGCGCGGGCAACATGAGCAGAAAAGTGACGAGCACAACCAGCGGCACCGCGCCCCGTACGGGAGCGAACCAGGGAGAGCCGATCGAGCCAATCAAAAAGTACGAGCAACTCAGGATCAGATAGGCCAGTGACAGGGACCGCCTAAAGCCGAGACGGTCAGCCAGCGTTCCGCCGAACGCAGCCAGAAACCACACCAGGCCTCCGAAGAGTCCGGTGAGGCTGCTGGCCCGCTCGACCCCGAAGTTGAGCGTCTCATGCAGATAGCGCGCCAGCGAGGCGAATGCGGCGTAGTAGGAAAGCCGCTCAAAAAGTTCGCTGATGTTCGCGACCCAGAAGGGGCGTTCGAAGCCGGTGCGGATCTCGTGGAAGCGTTCAGAACGGGTCAAAGTCCGGGCCTCCTGGCCCACCGCCACAGAACAACAAGCTCACCGACAAGGAACAAGAAACCAAAAATACTCTTGTTGTAGCGCGCGAGCCATAACGGAAGGTAGATATCGAAATTATCGGTGCGGTCGTCCGTATAGCGGGCGGCCATGTCAGTCAGCGGACAACGTCCGCGGTTGAGTCCCAATACGAGGCACTCGCCGAGGATCAAGAGCGTCAGCCCGAAAGCCCAGCGAAACTGCCCGACCCAACCAGCCCAGGGTAGTGCCAGGATCGATGCCGCCATGATGGCCCAGATTGCCGTATGCAGCAGTTTGATCTGCCGGAGTTTGCGCGCTAAGGTCTCGACGGGAACGTCCACATTTAGCATGGCAACAAATCTGTGTCTCTCTGCGATCCTTTCTGGCTGAGTGTTTTCCAGAGGCTCAGCTTCCCAGCCGCCTTCTGACTTCGTCAGCCGACAACCCCGCCACACGGATCACTTTATTCCGGCTGGTTTGACCAGTTGCAATGGTAACGGAGGAACGCGGTACCTTCAAAAGCTTTGCGAAGAATTCGATGCAGGCTTCGTTGGCTTTGCCATCTGCGGGAGGAGCGGTGAGGGCTAGTTTCAGCGTGTCACCCACTTCGCCGGTGATGGCGTTCTTCTTTGCGCGCGGGTGAACTTTGACGGCGAAGGTTGCTCCGTTAGGCGAATTTTGAATTGCTACCATCGAAAGGCTCTATCGCGGGGGGGGGCACAGAGATACAAAGGGAAACCCTGCGACACTTCTAGATTTCCCCTGTGCCCCCGTGGTTAAGCTTTTGTTCGTTCCCCGAAGATAGCCGTCCCCACGCGCACACAAGTTGCTCCCTCTTCAATCGCGACTTCGAAATCGTGCGACATGCCCATGGAAAGAACTACGGTGCCGATTTTCGGCAGCTCACACGCGGCAATGCTGTCTCGAATCTGACGGAGTTGGCGAAAATAAGAGCGCGAGCCCTCCGGATCTTCTGTGTAAGGCGGGACGGTCATCAAGCCGTGAATTTTCAGATTTCCCCATCGCGGGGCGCCTTGCAGAATTTGCTCCAGTTCGTCAGAGTCTGGTGCGATTCCGCTTTTTTCTTTCTCGCCACCGACGTTGATCTCGATTAGGACGGATAGCGTCTTGCTCGCGCTTTCCGCGAACGTATTCAGTTTCTCTGCCGTCCGCACCGAATCGACTGAATCTACCGCGTCGAATAACTCCGCCGCCTTCGCGGCTTTATTTGTTTGCAGATGTCCGATCAGGTGCCACTCGATGTCACGCAAGTCACGCAAAGCATCCGCCTTGCCGGCAAACTCCTGTACCCGGTTCTCGCCGAAAACGCGCAGCCCGGCAGCGTACGCCTCGCGGATGCGCTCGGCTGGAAAGGTCTTGCTGACTGCCATCAGTGTGATTTCGTCCGGATTGCGGGCTGCCCGCCGTGCGGCAGCTGCGATCCGGCTTCGCACCTGGGCGATATTTTCGGCAATCGACATTCCGGAGTCGTTTACCTGAATCGTGGTGGGGCCGAGCTGTGCTCGGCTTGGACCCTTCGACTGCGCTCAGGGCAGGCTCACGAGGGCGCCCGTCCCCACACAAAGAGATCCCTCGCTACGCTCGGGATGACGGCGCGCGGCTCCCGCTTCGCTCACGCCGCGCAAGCGCCGTCACATGATCGCGGTCGGCGGGGCCGGATCTTCGGGCCTGCCGGCATTTGCCAGCGGAACTCGGATCATGACGATCGCTAGAACGGCGAGCGCGCCTAGCGCCAGCAGAAACGGCGGCGTCCACTTGAACAAGCTTACGTCGTAGCCAGAGCCTACCAGGCCCGCGATGGCCAGGCCGCACAGCGCCTCGCCCGCGATCAGACCCGAAGCCGTCAAAACGCCCGCGTTTTCCACGCGCGCCTTTTGTGCATCGTTCAAGCCGCGGCGATCGCGCAATTTGTCGGTGATCCAGCGAATCACGCCTCCGACAAAAATGGCAAAGGTTGTGCCCAGCGGCAAATACATGCCAACCGCGAAAAGCATCACGCTCTTCACTTCGATCATGATCATCGCCAGTCCCAGCAGGATGCCAACGATGACGAGCGGCCACGCCATGTCGCCGCCTACGATTCCTTTGGACAACATGGCCATTAATCCCGCCTGCGGGGCCGGCAGCGCGGGGCTGCCGAAGTGGTATGCCTTATCAAGAATCGCCACCGGAAAGAAAAGAACGAGCGATGCCACGACGATGCCGAAAAGATCTCCAATTTGCATCTTGGAGGGCGTTCCACCGAGGATGTGTCCGACCTTCAGGTCTTGCAGCATCTCGCCAGCGACGGCCGACGAGACGCAAACTACTGCCGCTACTCCGAGCACAGCGGCGACTCCGCCGGAGCCCGATACTCCCAGTGCGACCATCAGCAGCGCTGCGATCACCAGCGTGCACAGCGTGAGACCTGAGACGGGGTTATTCGACGAGCCGATCATGCCGACCAGGTTGCCGGAAACGGCAGCAAAGAAGAATCCCACGATGATCATGACGCCGGCCGCGACCAGCGAACCCGACAGGATCTTGGAAGCGGAGAGCGCCCCCGCGCCGCTGATAAAGAAGTGGTAGAGCACAATCATGGCGATGAACACCACGGCGATGCCGGCGAAGACGGCTTTGGCCGGCAGGTCACGCTCGGTGCGATTGGTGGCGGCGTGCACAGACGCCGATTTTTTCAGATCGGAGACGGCGCGGCCCATGCCGAGTGCCAACTGTTTGCGCATCTTGAAAAGCGTGTAAGACGCGCCCACGAGCATCCCGCCCACAGCGATCGGCCGCACAATCGAAAAGTAGATGGCTTGCGCCAGCAGAGGCCAGGCAATGGTTTGTCCCTCTGGCATCGATGCCTGAATGTACGGACCGATGGTGAAGGTTAGGAGTGGAACCAGCAGGCCCCATGCCAGCACGCCTCCGGCGAAGTTCAGGGCGGCCAGTCTGGGGCCAATGATGTAGCCCACGCCGAGATAGGCGGGGCTGATGTCGGGTGCTGTCATCAGCGTGGCGCCACCGGTAATTGTCGTCGCCACGTTTGGATTTGTGCTGGTACGGAGCAGCAGCCTCTTTCCCAAAGCGCTGATGGTCACGGGGAAAGTGTTGCTGGGATTGAAAACATTGATCGCTCCCAGCAGATACATGAACGCGCCGAAGCCCATGTTGGCAAACAGAATCTTCGCGGCTTTGGCTCCCTGTTGGCCGGCCTTATGAATTTCGGAGGCGGCTACGGATTCGGGGAACGGGAGGTCGGGATCCTCTACCATCACCCGGCGCAGCAGGGTCACGAACAGGATTCCGAGTGTGCCCCCGATCAACATCAGAGCTACCGATTTCCAATACTGGTCTTTAGTGAGCCCCGGCCACAGGCCGGCCATCACAAAGGCCGGGATGGTGAAGATGGCGCCTGCCGCTACCGACTCGCCGATCGAGCCTACAGTTCGTGCGATGTTCTCTTCGAGGAGCGATCCCTTCATAAGCCGCAGCAGGGCCATCGAGATGACCGCTGCCGGATAAGTCGCGGCAATCGTCATTCCGGCCTTGAGCCCAAGATAGGCGTTCGCAGAGCCCAGCAGGGCGGTCAGGAACAGCCCGATCAGTACGGCCCGGAAGGTAAACTCTTTCATCTCCATCGATTCCGGAACGTAGGGACGATGTTTGCGGGGGGCTTCAGTACTCGCCGCAGGAGTCATAGGGTCCTCGTAATCACCAGGAATTTCATCGCCTATTCACAGTAGCAGCGACGGCGCACCTTATCATGCCGAAAGGCTGGTTTACAAGTGCGGCCGTCTCGCGAGAGAATTAGCTGCCTGGGATCGGTGCCTTTCGTCTGCAACTTTGAACCTTAGACTGGATTAGGACGGTCATGTCCCGGAGGTATTTGTGACTCCCCATGCCAAGCCCTCTTGGAGCCGGTTTTTCGAGGAATTTTACTGCCGGGAATGTGGCGGACAAGAAGCGTATCGCTCACGCTCTCGCGGTTTCTTTGAGAGACATGTGCTTCCGTTTTTGTTGCTGCAGACGGTCCGTTGTGAGCGTTGCTATCAACGAGTCTACGTGCTGCGCACGATTCCGGTACTCGAACGGGATCAACCCGAGCGCAAGGAGTCACAAAGTGAACGGCCGGGCGGCTCGAAGTCCAATAGCAGCGTTGCGTAGGCCGTGCACGGCGGCTATACTTGGCTGAGTAAAGTCCGGCGAAGCGTCATCGGCTTGCCGGGCGCGGGAGGCCGTCTTCAGCAGTACTGGGTTTCGAATACGGGCTGCCCAGGGCCAAGCGGCGCACCATCGTTTGGCTGATCATGGGTTGGCCGAGCAGGGGTTCGCTGGCTTTGCCAGGCGCGCGGCTGCGACTTTATTCTTCATTTTTTTCCCCGCCGATTGCCGTATCTGTGGTTCCCCGCTGATCAGAGTTTCCCGACTCCCCGTTTGTGAAAGCTGTTTGATTGTGCTTCGACCGCTGCACGGGTCGTACTGCAGCGTTTGCGGTGAAGCCTTGCACATCCCAGGCTGCGTCGGTGCCGGGGAATCGCGGTGCCTGCTTTGTCAGCGAGCGGATCCTCCATACGAGAGGGCGATTGCCTACGGCAGTTATGACGGTGGATTGCGCGACCTGATCCATGTGCTTAAATTCCAGCAGGTTCGTCCCGCGGCGGCAGTTTTGGGGCGCATGCTGGCAGAGACTATGGCCAACCTGGAAAAGGCGATGCCGGTTGGAACAATTGCGGTTGTGCCCGTTCCCCTGCATAAGCGCAAGCAGGCGCAGCGCGGATTCAACCAGGCGGAGATGATCGCACGCGGCGCGATTAAGCAACTGTCTCGCCCCAAAAGGTTTGATCTGTGCACTGGAGTCCTGTTGCGCCGCCGCGAGACCGGCAGCCAAATTGGACTGACGCGTCATCAACGGCGCGAGAACCTGCGCGGCGCTTTTGCGGTGAGCGATCCAACGCGAATATTGAACCGCGACATCTTATTGGTCGATGATGTCTATACGACGGGGACCACGGCCTCCGAGTGCGCGCGAGTTCTTCTGCGCGCTGGAGCAGCGCGGGTGTGGGTGGCGACGGTGGCGCGGACGTTGAAGATTTCCGATGTCATCTCGTTAGCGGGGAATCTGCCGGAAAATCTGTCGGGGGAAGGGAGCGAAGATCGTCCGAGCGAAGATCGCCTGGGCATGGCGGCTCACGGGTAGAAATCATGTCGTTGCGATTGCACAATTTCGGCGGTAGCATGCGGTCGCATCTTCCGGCGTCGATGCTTGCTTCCGGCATGCACCAGGAAGGGGACGGTCACGCGCTGCATCAACCGGTGCTGGTGCTGAACGCCTCCTACGAACCGATCAACGTTTGTGCCGCGCGCCGCGCGATCGTGCTGGTGCTGAAGGGCGTCGCCATGACCGAAGAAGAAAACGGACACTTCCTGCACGCCGCCCGAGTGGCCATGCGCGTGCCCTCGGTGATCCGTCTGCTGGAGTATCGCCGGATTCCGCACCAGTCGCGGGCTCTGTCGCGGAAGAACATTCTGCTGCGCGACCGCAACACCTGCCAGTATTGCAGCACCACGCTTCCTTCCGGCGAACTTACGCTGGACCATGTGATTCCACGCTCGCGCGGCGGCCTCTCCACGTGGGAGAACCTGGTCGCCTGCTGTCATCCCTGCAACCGCCGCAAAGGCAATCAGCTTCCTCATGAAGCCAACATGAAGCCGTCGCGCGAACCGCGCTCCTTCAATCTCCACACCAGCCGCCACATTATGAGGCTGATGGGACACAGCGACGACAAATGGCGGAAGTACCTGTTCTATTGAAGGTCTCAGGGTTTCAAAGAACACTGACGGCCTGATGCTAAGGTGTACGAAGCTCTTCCCCTATTGGAGGAGATATGGCCGGGACCTTCGATGAAGCTAGTCGGCCCGCTTGCTGCTCGCTCGCCGGGGCTTCGGCTTTGGCCTCGGCTTGTTCTTGCCCTTGAGATTGAGCGCCACTGCCGCGCGGATGAGATCCTTCAAGGCCGCCTCATCGATCTTGTCGCCTTCGTGGATGTCAATGGCGCGCCTGACATTCCCCTCGAGGCTGGAGTTGAATAGACCGGAAGGGTCCTGCAACGCAGCTCCCTTGGCAAATGTCATCTTGACGACGTTCTTGTACGTCTCTCCCGTGCAGACGATGCCGCCGTGGGAAAAGACGGGAGTCCCCGGCGATGTCGGCTTGACCCACTTCCATTCTTCGACGATCTCAGGGTCTGCCTCGTGTATGATTTCGCGCACTTTCGCGAGCGTCTTCCCGCGCCAGTCCCCAAGTTGCTTGATCTTCTCGTCGATTGGCGCAGTGGCGATGAATGCAGAGGCAGACTCCACCGGAGGCCTTTTCATGGTCAGCTCCAACTCTCGCACCTAATTTAGCTGCGCTCAGCGTAACCTGCAACCTCCCCCAGTGGAAGCCTCTTGTTCGATAGCAGTTCGGAAAGAGGTTGGCAACCCGCTCTTAACGATGAGATGCAGTGTAATAAATTCCGAGCGCGATAAGAGCAATTACACCGAGGAGAACAATTGCGAAGATAATTGCAAGAGGCCAGAACGCCCAAGACCATGATTGTCTTTTTCTGATGTGTTGTATGGCGTTGTGCAATGAGAAAGCCGTGGCTATTGCGCCAAACGGAGTAAAGGCGAAGGCGGGCATAAAAGCATCGAGCTCACCCGGTCCCCTGCATCCATGCCGGAAACAGTAGAGCGAAGGCAACAGAATCGAAAAGATGTAAACGATGGCAATGAAATACGAAATTGCGAGGCCTAGTTTGCGTAACATAGACCTACCCTCAAATCTTATTCTCGTTGGCGTACAGATAGCCACGTTAGCACAGGGCGGGTGCCCCCGGCGACGAGGCGGCTAGGGGTTCTCTGCAGCATCTCGTTGATCTTTTCGAAATAAGTCGTCGAAGGACATGGCCTTTCCACGTTCACAATCCCGAAAGGACCATTACAGGAAGGAAGACAAACTGATTAGCGGGGGCGCAGTTTGGAATTGTTTCAAACGGACTACCTTGCCTTACTGCGGCTTTGGCGGCTCCGCCGGCGTCTGCTCTCCTGGCTTCGGTTCCGCCTTCTGCACTTCCTGGCCTTCGTAGGTGATCCTCGATTTTGATCCGAAGCGCTTGTAGTTCGTGTACTTAATGATCTCGCGGATCTTTACGCCGCCCATGGAAAACTGGAGCGTGTCCTCGGCGCGCGTGTAGGTAGGAAACCAGTACTGGCCGTCGATCTGCTCGCGCCAGGTGGTGAACTTGGGAAACAGGTTCTCCTGACCCTTCTTCTTCCGGATGTCGGGTACGGTCTTGCCATAGGTTTCCACGATTTGAAAATCGTGGTCGTCTACCCAGATTCGCCCCTGGAAATAACGCTTCTTGCCGACAATCTGCTTGGGGGCCACATCGAAAACATAGGTGCTCAGTTCATCCTGTTTTTGCTGGCCAACGTAAAGAATGTCGTACTCGCCGATCTCATCCGCCGTCAGCACGAACGGGAGACGGTTCTCGATGTCGTCAAAATCTTCCTCGGTCATCTGGATGCGCTGCAGGGTGGGCTGCGGCGCAAAGACCACGTTCTTGGTCTTCCGTCCCTTGTCGTCGAACGTTACGTCGAACACTTGCTGGTAGGTTCCATCGGGCGTGTCGCCGTCGAGTGTCATTACCTTGACGTCCTGCCGGTAGGTGTACTGGTCGCGCGCCTCTTTGAACGCTTTTTCCTTGGTAGCAAAGCGCTTGATGATTTCCTCGACCGTGATCCCCTTGGGCTCGGTCTTGTCGAGCGGGCCTTCCTGCGCGCGCGACACCTGGGGCACCGTGACGACGACCAACATGATGACCGGCAACAGGACGTCCAACAGTGTGGCCAGAGAAAGCAATGGGGATGTCAACCGCGCAGGCCGGGAGGGGTGTCTCATAAGCCCTATTCTAACGAAAGGGAGCACGGAAAGGTTAACGGCAGCCTCCACCCCCGGAGCCGCCGTGCTACGGCCCTTCGGAGGGGGTGGAAGACTGCAGTTCTGCCTGCTTACTTCGATGCGGCAGGCGGCAGAAGGTTTGCAGAATTTACTTTTCTTTACCTTTATCTTTACGCGCATTCGGTATGGCCTTGGCCATTCCCCAGTCGACCAATCCCGGAAATAACTGATAGAGCTTGATGACGGGAATCATGGTCCAGGGCACGACCACCTCCCGCTTTTTTTTGCGATATCCGCGATAGGCGGCTTGCGCTACTCGCTCCGCGGTGATGCCGCGCACGGATTGCGGACGGACGTTGCCCTGGCGGTTGGCCACCATGTGCGCGCCAAAATCGGTGCTCACATAGCCGGGACAAACGGTAAGTACGTTGATGTTGTCCCGCTTCAATTCAAGCCGGGCGCCTTTGCCGATGGCGTTCACGGCGAACTTACTGGCCGAGTAGATGGCCATGAACGGCACTGGAATGTGTCCGGCTACGCTCGAGATGTTGACGATAGACCCGCCGCCTGCTTCGCGCATGGCAGGCGCCACCGCCTGCATGCAGGCGATGGTGGCGAAGAAGTTGGTTTCGAACAATTCGCGGTATGCCGCCGGCGTCATATCGGCGACCGAGTCCCGGATACCCACACCCGCGTTATTGACCCACACATCCACGCGATCAAAGTGGTGCAGCGTCAGTGCCAGCGCGCGGTCGATATCTTCGCGATTGCGAACATCGCAGGCCAGGGCGAGCGTACGGTCGGTGTGGCCGACCCGGTGGCGGGCCGCTTCGGCGCGACTGGAATCACGCGACAACAACACCACACTGGCCCCGTGATCTGCAAAAACTTTGGCAATCGCCTCCCCAATTCCCATGGAAGCCCCGGTCACAACCACGACCTTCCCGTCCATTTCCATGGCGACCCTTGTATCGCGTGGAGGGCGGCAAGTCAATGCACACGTAGGGGCGGACGCATTCCTTCGGCTTCGCTCAGGACCCGCCCAGTGGAGCGAAAGCTCCGCCCTTGTTAGCCAAGTCAAAGAGGCAGGGCCGGTGCTTGCCGTGCTCGGACGAATGCGTCCGGGCCTACGTGACTTTCTGATAGCGTAAAATCGTCCACACTGGAGACGCCGTGAGTTCGCTGTTGCCCATCTTCCCGCTCGAACTGGTGCTGCTGCCGGGCGTTCCGCTACCGCTGCACATTTTCGAACCTCGTTATAAGGAGATGATCGCGGAATGCCTGGAACAGAAAAAGCCGTTCGGGGTGGTGCGAGCGTCTTCCGATGGGGTCGCCGACATCGGCTGCACGGCCGAGATCATGTCCGTCACCAAGAAATATGACGATGGGCGCATGGACATCCTGACGCGCGGGGTCGAGCGCTTTGAGGTGATCGAGGTCAACGAGGATCGAGCGTTCTTACAGGCCGAGATTTCGGTGGTCGAAGACGAACCCGGCAAGCCAGCCGCCGAAATGGTGGCGCAGGCCGTGCGACTGCATGCAGAGATTGCGCAACTAGCCGGGGCTGAGCCTCCCGGACCCGACGAGCGCGCCGGCAATCTCTCATTCTTACTCGCAGGATCGCTTCCGCTCGATCTCGACTTCAAGCAGAGCCTGCTCTCAACGCTGTCGGAAGCAAAACGTCTGGAGGCGGTGGTCGGCTATCTCGAAGCGATTCTGCCCGGCCTGCGGCGGGCGTCGAAGGCGCGGTGGAACTAACGGTTGCGTAGGGACAGCCGGGGCGGCTGTCCCTACGTGGGAGTCGCACAAGTATCTTTTCTTCTGTGCGGCTCATCTCACAAGCCAGTACCCGATGCGGCGGTATAATCCGCGTAAGGCTGTTTCCTTTGGGGGGTTCCACCATGAGTTTTGCCCGGACTCTCGGCGAGTTGCGCCAAAGTCCTTTCACTGCGCAGCGTCTCGGATCGCGGCGGGTCAAAGATGAGCTGCGCGAGAACTTGATGTCGCGGCTGCGCGAGGGCAGTCCGATATTTCCGGGCATCGTTGGCTACGACGACACGGTGGTGCCTCAGATCGTGAACGCGATCCTTTCGCGGCACAATTTTATTCTCCTCGGATTGCGCGGACAGGCGAAGAGCCGCATTCTGAGGGCACTGACTGCGCTGCTTGATCCGGAGATGCCTTACATCGCGGGCTGCGAGATCCACGATAATCCGTATGCTCCGATCTGCCGGCGCTGCCGCGAGCTGATTGCGAAAGAAGGCGACGCCACACCGATTGCCTGGCTTACGCCCGACCACCGGTACGTGGAGAAGCTCGCTACGCCCGATGTCACCATCGCGGACCTGATCGGCGATATCGATCCGATCAAGGCGGCGCGCGGCGGGCACGAACTATCCAGCGAGTTCACCGTGCATTACGGGTTGCTGCCTCGCGCCAATCGCGGGATTTTTGCGATTAACGAGTTGCCCGATCTCGCGGGCAAAATTCAGGTCGGGCTCTTCAACATCATGCAGGAAGGCGACGTGCAGATTAAGGGATACCCGATCCGGTTGCCGCTGGATGTTGCGATTGTGTTCAGCGCCAACCCCGAGGACTACACCGCGCGCGGCAAGATCATTACGCCGCTGAAGGATCGTATCGGGTCGGAGATTCGCACGCACTATCCGGCGACGGTGGAAGAAGGCATCGCGATTACTGCGCAGGAAGCCTGGATTGACCGGGACGGATCGCGCCTGCATATTCCGAGGTATGTGCAGGAAGTGATCGAGCGGATCGCGTTCGCGGCGCGCGACGACAAAAAGATCGACAAGCGGTCGGGCGTGAGCCAGCGGCTGCCAATCTCGGCAATCGAGAACGTGGTGTCGAATGCCGAGCGGCGAGCGCTGACCCATCAAGAGAAATTCATCGTGCCGCGGATCAGCGACATCTATGCGGCGCTGCCGGCAATTACGGGCAAGCTGGAACTGGAGTACGAAGGCGAGATGAAGGGCGCGGATTATGTGAGCCGCGAGTTGATTCGCACAGCAGTCGCGAAGGCGTTTGATACCTATCTGCACGGCGTCAATTTGAGTCAGGTGGTGCAGTGGTTCGATCTGGGCGGCGAGATTCAGCTCACCGATAATGCGGCAGCACAGGAAGTGCTCGAGGGCCTAGGCCAGATTCAGGGCTTGATGGACAAACTGAGTAAGCTGAACGTCAGCGCGAAAGACGGCCCGGAGACGCAGGTATCGGCGGCCGAGTTCATCCTCGAAGGCCTGCACGCGCACAAGAAAATCGGACGCAACGAGGAGCGTGTGTTTACGGCCGGCGAGAAGCCGCCAAAGAAGCAGGAACGGGTGTTTGAGCCGGACGACTCGGAGTTCGGACGAAAAAGAGGATTTAACTAGTGAGCGGGAAGAGTCGTTGGTCGTTAGTCGGTCGGGGACCTGATTAAGGTTGGGCTCCAATGCCCAACGACAATAGAAGAAGCTAAAAGCGAAGAACGAACGACGAACCGCGAACGACCAACGACCAGCGACTAACGACGATTTCCATGAAACGCATCCGCTACTCCAAATACGTTCCCGATCCCGCCAGCGAAATGAGCATAGAAGACCTGCTCAGCGCGCTCTCCGACTATTTTCTGCAAAGCGGATTCAACGACAATTTCTGGTACGAACTGCCGGAAGGCGAACAAACGCTCGACGAGTTGAAACGCGCCCTCGAACAAGCGCTGCTCAATGGCGAGATGTTTGACGAGGAAATGCGCGACCGGCTGCAGCAGATGCAGATGGAGGGCGAACTGGAGGAACTGATCGAGAAGCTGATCGAGCGCATGCAGCAGGAGGATTACATTTCGATCGATCAGCCTCATGATCCCGCGAAGCAGTCGAGTGTAGGCGGCCAGGTAGGCGACGCGCAGCAGCAGGCGAAGTTCGAGATCACCGACAAGAGCCTCGACTTTTTGGGATTCAAAGCGCTGCGCGATCTACTGGGTTCGCTCGGCAAATCGAGTTTTGGACGTCACGACACGCGCGACATGGCGACCGGCATCGAAACCAGCGGCGCTGCCAAACATTATGAGTTTGGCGATACGCTGAATCTCGATATCACGGCGACGCTGTCTTCCGCCATTCAGCGCGAAGGGATCGGCCTTCCTCTGAACCTCGAATACAACGACCTTCAGGTGCATCAGTGTGAGTATCAGTCATCGTGCGCGACGGTGCTGATGCTCGACTGTTCGCATTCGATGATTCTGTATGGCGAAGACCGCTTCACTCCGGCAAAAAAAGTCGCGATGGCCCTGTCGCAACTGATTCGGACGCAGTATCCGGGAGACTCGTTGGCGCTGGTCCTGTTTCACGATTCGGCGGAAGAAGTTCCGCTTTCGCAACTTGCCCGAGTCAAGGTTGGGCCATACTACACGAACACGCGCGAGGGCCTGCGCATGGCGCAACGCATCCTGCAACGGCAGCGCAAGGACATGAAGCAGATCGTCATGATCACCGACGGCAAGCCCTCGGCACTGACGCTCGATGACGGGCGCATTTACAAGAATGCGTTCGGGCTCGATCCGCTGGTGGTCAGCCAGACCCTCGAAGAAGTTTCGAAGTGCAAACGGGCGGGCGTGCTGATCAATACGTTCATGCTGGCGTCGGACTATGGGCTGGTGCAGTTTGTCCAGAAAGTAACGCAGATGTGCCGCGGCAAGGCCTACTTCACAACGCCGTATACGCTCGGACAATATTTGCTGATGGATTACATGTCGCGGAAGACGAAGACGATTCACTAGAGTCAGCAGCAAACCGGATTACAGAAGTAACGCCCGGTGTCCGACTCCCGGGTGCCGCTTCGGTGTAAAATCGCTGCAAGCTCTTCCGTTCGGAGACGTTATGAAACGAATTGCCGCTTTTGTGCTGCTACTCGCTTTGAGTCTTGCAGGGTCGATACCAGTCTATGCTCAGCGTATGACTCCCGAAGAAAACGCGCGCCAGTCCCGGAAGGCGGCCAAGAAGCAGCAGAAATTTCTAAACAAGGCAAACAAGAAACAGCGGAAAGCAATGAAGAAGTACGAGAAGGCGCAACGGAAGGCGACCAAGAAGGCGAACAAGCAGTTGAAACAGCGCCGCGGGTAGGCCTCCGCGTTTCGCAGCGATTCATCACAAATACACAGTGACCGCCCGCACATCTGTCTGATCTGTAACGCGCTAATCTGATTCCACTCCCAGGACCACTCCCGGCCCCGTTCCCTCCAGGAAGAGATTGCTATGCGCGCGTCAAGGCGCTTTTTGGCCGTTGCACTGGTTTGTCTATCGAATTTCTGTCTGTCGAACTTCTGCCTGTCGAGCTTTGCGGCCGCTCAGCAATCGGATCAGGTTGTTGCTGAGCGCGTTCTCGGTCCGCAGTGGAAGCAGCTTTCGCGCCGGGCCGGAATGATATTCGCAGGCACGGTGTTGGCTACCGCGCCGCCGACTGCGACAGCCCAGACTGCGGCAATCGATCGGGTGGTTCCCGGGAAGGCTCCGTCGGTCGAGTTGCGCTTTCAGGTGGACAAGGCAATTACCGGGGTCGAGCCAGGGCAGGTTCTCACCATCCACGAGTGGGCGGGCGCATGGTCCACGCATCGCGCTATGAGCAAGGGCCAGCACGTTTTGATCTTTTTATATCCGCCGAGCCGATTGGGCCTTACCAGCCCGGTGGGCGGATCAATGGGCCAGGTTGCTCTCGACCCGAGCGGCGAGAACGTGTCTGAACATGGGCAGAAGCCTGCAGCCGCAACGGTTCTACGACACGAATCGTCGCCGCGTCCACTTGCGCCGGTCGTTAATGGAAGCGTCAGCAACGGAAGCGTCAGCGTCGTTCAACTGGAGCGCGCCATCCGCAGCGCCCGAGGGGAGTAAGTTATGCGCTGGCGAATTCTGGCGGTTACCGCTTTTCTGATTTGGAGTGCCGTTGCCAGCCGCGCTGGAGGCCCGGCGTTTGTCGCGGGCTCGGGCTACGCTCCCGGAGTCGAGGGCCAGGCGCTGATCTGGGCGAATGGCTCGGTGCAGTACCTCACCGACCAGGGGAACCTAAGCCCGATCCTATCCGGCGCACAGGCCGATGCCTTGGTGGCTAGCGCCTTCAGTGCGTGGACCATTAGTTCGACGAGCCTAACCGCATCGCAGGGCGGACATCTTGCTGAGGACGTGAACGGCAGCAACATCGTGGTCACCAACGGAGCGATCACCGCGCCCGCCGACATTACTTCGACCGCTACGGCCACACCGCTTGGAATTGTTTACGACTCCGACGGGACAGTCACGGATGCGCTGCTCGGCGAAGGTGCAGGAGACCTGGAGGATTGCTTTACCAATGCCGTCTACGGCGGACCCGACAACTTCAGCACGGTCGGGAACATCGTGCACGCGCTGGTGGTGATCAACGGAGTGTGTGCGGCCACCAGCGCACAATTGCCTGACGTGCAATACCGGTTGGTGCGCGTGCTGGGGCGGATTATTGGGCTGGGATGGTCGCAGGCCAACTTGAACGTGCAGACGCAGGAGCCCCCACCAACGAATGCCGATTTTGCGGGATTTCCGGTGATGCACTTTACTGATCTGATTTCGTGTGTGCCCATCAGCGTCTGCTATCCGAACGCGGCCGCCCCCAAGATGGATGACATCAATGCGCTAGCGCGGCTTTATCCCTCCAGCGGGAACCAGCAGCCGGCGGGCAGAGTCTACGGCACTGTGTACTTCACCGACGCATCCGGGAATGCGGTGCAACCGATGCAGGGTGTCAATGTGGTGGCAAGGCTGATGGTCTCTAATCAGCCCTCACGGCAGTACGTGGCAACTTCCGTTTCTGGATTCTCGTTTTGCGGGAACGCGGGCAACATTATCGATGGATACGTGGACGGAAATGGCTTGCGCTACGACCGGTGGGGGTCCAACGATCCGTCGCTCGAAGGTTTTTTCGATCTGGGACAACTGCCGATTCCCACCGGACAAAGCATCGCCGAGTACCAGTTAAGCGTCGAGGCGCTGGACCCGAACTGGTCCCTGGGCGTGGAACCGTATGCTCCCACCCAGGTGGCGCCGTCGGGCTCGTTCGCTCCGGTTGTGGTCACGGTGACCAACGGGTCGAACGCCGAGCGGGACATTCTGATGTTGCAGAGTGAAATCGCGCAAACGCATCCCGGCAGTGGGTCGACTTATGCGAATCCGGCGACGCTTCCAGCGGGCGGAGGCTGGGGGTCGTGGATCTCGGGTTACGGCAGCACCGATTGGTTCGAATTCACAGCGCAGGCGAACCGCACCGCCTCGGTCTCGGTGACGGCCCTCGACGAAACGGACCAGCCGACCGAAATCAAACTGTTGCCTGTAATTGGGATCTGGCAGTTGAGCGACGAGAGCGGCGATCCGGCGCCTGCTTCGACACCCTCGGCATTTAACACGCCGACTTGGGGTCTGACCCGCCTGGATGCGCAGTTCAGCACAACTGATACGTATCGCGTGGGGGTAGCCGACTTCCGCGGCGACGGTCGTCCGGATTACTTTTACCAAGCGAGCCTGTTGTATTCGGATACGGTGACGCCAGCGCGCCTCAGCCTTGCCGGCGGCGTGACTACTCTCAACGGCATCGGATTCAATCCGCGGCTGCAGGTGAGCGTTGCCGGCAACAACGCCGGTACGCTGTCTGCGTCGGCAAGCCAGATCGAGGTGGCCATGCCCGCCGCTGCGCAGGACGGCACGGCTACGATTCAGGTCACCGATCCGTTGAGCGGTGCTTCTTCCCAAATGATCGGCGCGCTGGGCTATGGCGCTCTGTCCACGGATCTATTGCTTCTTCTGCAAGCCGGGGAGCCGTCAACGCCAGTTGGATCGGCGGCCGCAAATGCCATCCGCGTGCGCGTGGTCGCCGCTGATGGGATTACGCCGGTGAGCGGGGCGACGATTGCATGGAGCGCGACTAACGGCTCGCAGTTCTCGGTGTGCGCCGGAGCTTTTTCCTGTTCTGTGCTCAGCGATGAAGCGGGAGAATCGTCGACCTTGGTCACTCCCACTGCAACCGGACAGAGCACAATCACGATCGCTCTGGCGCCAGCTTCGTACTCGCCCCCGCAGACGCAACAGGCGACATTGGTAGGGACGTCGTCTGCGCTTGACCTGGTTGCTCTGATGCCGACGCGCTGGGTTGGGCAGGGCGCGACGATCGCAGTTCCACTCACGGTTGAAGCGCTGGACCTGGGCGTGCCCAAGGCGAATGTAACGGTCAATTTCTCAGTCAGCAAGGGCACGGCTTCGCTTTCGGCGAGCAGTGCGGGTACCAACGCCTCAGGACTTGCCACCATTACGGCACAGCTTACGAATCAAAATGCAGATGTTCAGGTGAGTGCTTGCGTCGCTCCGAACAATTCGCCGTGCCAGACATTTACTTTGTTCTCCACGGCGGCTTCGCTATGGACGCTGGAGACGGTGAATGGATCGTCGCAGGTTGTGCCGACAGGACAGGCTTTTCAACCACTTGTGATGCGGGTGACGGACGGCTCGCCGGCCGCAAATCCGGTGATGGGAGTGAACGTCACTTTTGCGACCACGCTGACGCGGGTGAGTCCAGGCGCCAGTTCTGGCTCAGGTGGCAAACCGGATGGCGACTCCTTTGCCGGGGAAGACGGAATGCCCATCGTCCTCGGGTCGTCGCAGGTGCAGGTTGTGACCATTCAGAGCGGCCTGGCTTCAATCGTGCCCTCGGCCGGAAACGTGGGCCCGTGCGATGTCTTCATCGCAGTGACCGCGGGCGGATCGACGGCGCAGTTTCAAATGTGGAGCCTGGCAGCGACAGTCCCGGAGCAGCCGGAAAACATCCGCACCAAGGCCCCGACTACGCCGCCGAGCGCACATTTTGGTTTTCAAACGTCCGCGTCACAAAATGCAGCAGCGCCAGTGTTCGCCGTGCCGGAGGGCGATCCGAGCAACGAACCGGTGGCGGATTCGCACGTAAGTACCTGCCCGGAACCAACCGCGGATGCCGCCTTCAGCGATCATCGAAGCTCGGCGCCATCCACTCCCGCGATGCCCGCGATGAATGAGAAGGCTGATTCCGCGCCCTGTCCTCGATCGAAGCCCCCTGAAGCCAAAGCTCCGGAGAATGTGGCGGGATCGGAACTCGTCGGCCACGCTGCGCCCGCAGAATCTGCGATCCCCTTGCGGGCTCCGTCTGAACCCGCTTCGATCAAGTGGTTGCCCGACGACAAACGAAGTTGCCGCATCCTGGCAGCGGATGGCCCTCTTTTCTGATTGGATGTTCCGCTATTTCTTCGTCCCAGTCCCGGTCCACTGGTCGACCCAGTCATTGACCGTTTTCCACCAAAGCTGCGAATTCTGCGGCTTCAGCACCCAGTGGCCTTCGTCGGGGAAATAGAGCATCTTCGAGGGCACGCCCATCGTCTGCAGCGTGGTGAAAAGCTGGAAGCCTTCGCTGACATCGAGGCGGTAGTCGAGTTGTGAATGGATGACAAGCGTAGGCGTCTTGAAACTCTTCGCCGCGTTGCGCGGGTTCCATTTCTCGTACATCTCCGGGTTGGTGTAAGGCGTCCCCTTGAACTCCCAGTTATTGAACCAGAGTTCTTCGGTCGTGCCCCAGGCGGAGTAGGTATTGAACATGCCGTCGTGCGTGACGATGCACTTGAAACGGTCGGTGTGGCCGAGCACCCAGTTGGCCATGTATCCGCCGTAGCTGGCGCCCAGCGCGCACTCGCGGTCTTTGTCGATGAACGGATAAGTCTTCTCGGCGTAGTCGAGCCCCTTCATCAGGTCTTCAAACGGAGCGCCGCCCCAGTCGCCATTGATCTCGTCAATAAACTTCTGCCCGTATCCCGGCGAGCCGTGGAAATTGATCATGATGACGACGTATCCTGGGCTTGACGAAGTTGGTGCCGCAAAGAGCTCGGCGTTCCAGCGATAGCTCCACTCGTCGCCCATCGGGACCTCGGGTCCGCCGTGGATGATGAACTTGAGAGGATATTTCTTGCTGGCGTCGAAGTTCGGCGGCTTGACGAGGAAGCCTTGGACTTTATCGCCGAATTCGCCGGGGAACCAGAAGGATTCGATGGGAGGCATGGCGACTTGTGAGAGAACGGCGTCGTTGATGTGGGTCAAAGGCTGCGTTTGGTCGAGGGTACAGTTCGAACTCGAGTACTTGCTGTCTTCCTGTGCGATTGTCCCGGCTTGGTGAGAGCAAGATGGCGAGACGGTCCGCACCCGATAGATCTCGTTCGGATACGCGAGCGACATCTGCGAGAACACAAGATTCTTTCCGTCGGGTGTCACTGCTAGATCGTCGTCGAAACCAGCTGTAAGAGTGAAGAAATTAAGTCTCGTCTCATTGACCGTAGTGTCCCCTCCGTGGGCATCGTCATGAATAATTTGAAAGTCAAGCGAATAGATCGGCGACCCTCCATGATTTTCCGCTACAAAATAAAGTCGCGAAGAATTGGGCGCCCAAGCGAATGTCCCCACCCAGCGGTCGAACATGTCCGTCAGATTCTTCTTCTCGCCCGTCTTGCGGTCGTACAGCATCAGGCGGAAGCGGTCGCTCTCGTATCCCGGACGCTGCTGGGCGCGGTAGGCGATGTACTTGCCATCGGGCGAATAGAGCGGAGTCGAGTCGCTGGCCGGATTGTCGGCGGTGATGTTCTTTGCCGTCCCTCCGCTGACCGGGACGATCCAGAGATCGTTGTTGGTGGAGGTGGCTTCGACCTTGTCGTGGTTCGAGGTGTAGCAAATCTCCTGCCCGTCGGGCGAGAAGGCGTAGTTGTCCTGTCCGCCGAGCGAGAATTCGGGTGCGTCGTAGTCGCCGGGGGTGAGGTCGCGGGGTGGCTTATAGACGAGCCCCGCAACTGCCTTCGGATAAACCTCGGGAGGAGCTTCAACGATAAAGATGTGGCTGCGCTTGCCTTCTTTGTAGGCATTCCAATGGCGGTAGAGCAGGCGATCGAAAACCAGGGCCTTGACCTTCGATTCCTCAGCTTCCTTCAGCTTCCTGGCATTGCAGGTCGCTTCTTCGGAGGGCGCGCCGTCGCACTCGGGATACACATCCGAGGTGAAGAGAATGGTCTTGCCATCCGGCGACCAGAGTTCGCCGGCGGCCTGGGTCGCAATCGAAGTCACTTTGTGGACGTCGGTGACGGTGCCAGTTATGCCATCGAAATCGGCACTCCAGACCTGCGATCCGCCTATTTTGGTCGAGATAAACGCAAAGCGCTTGCCATCCGGCGCCCAGCGCGGGCGGTCGCCGTCCTGATCGGCGATTAGGATTCGTTCCTGCCCTGGCCCTCCAGTGCTTTGCTGGACGGGCGAGACGCCCGTCGCTCCATTATTCAGCGGGACAATCCAGATGTGCGGCGTCTTTTTGTTTGCGGCCAGATCCACATCGACCGCGGCGAACAGCACCCACTTGCCGTCGGGCGAAGGCACAGGCTCGCTGACACGCTTCAGCTTCATCATGTCTTCGAAAGTGAAAGGGTGCTTGGCCTGAGAGAATGCGGGAAGAGAGAAGAGAAGAACAAGAAGAAAAGCTAGACGGCGCAAGGCGTGCCTCCGCGGAACAGGAGAGTGTAGCACTGGCAGGGTCCAGGTAGGCCCGGACGCCCTCGTCCGGGCTGGCGTGCGAAGCGCGCCAACGCCGCGTAGCTTCGCTCCGCGGGGCGGACGAATGCGTCCGCCCCTACATGAGCGTTTCAGCTTCCTAGTTCTTCTAACATGGCCGTCATTTCTGATTGCGCGTGCCCGTTGTTGGTGCGGCGCGCGGAGGAAACGCCATCCACCAGCCAGCGCTTGGCCTCATCGACGCGGCTTGCATTGGCTAGTGTTTGCGCGGCCATGCAATAAGCGGGCGTGTAGTCTGGATTTTTTTCGATCAGCTTTTTAAATTCCTGCAGCGCCTGCTCGATTTGTCCGGCCTTCGAGTACTCCATGGCCAATCCATAGCGGGCGAACGCATCCTCGGGATTGGCGGTAAGAATTTCGCTCAACATGACAATGCGATCCATAGAAAAAGGTCTCAGGTGTTAGCTCTCAGGTCTCAGAAAAGTCAAAGGCTCAGAGCCAAGAGCTAAAAGCTAAGAGCCGATTCATATCCTCCATTCATATCATGTCCCGCGTTACAATGGCTGTTCTCCGAGGACCAACTTGGCTTGCCCATTTTTTGTGCCGCGGCAAATCTTGAACGACGGCTCCTGGCCGCATCCTTCGCGTCTGCCACTCGGAGCGGGATGGACGGGAAACTGCCGCGCCTCGGGGCAGGAACTGGCGGCATCCGATGCCCACATACGGGAATTCTGCAACCTCGGGTACGCCACCGCCTGTCCGCATCTTCCTCAGCGCCGTGAGTGGGATGCGGTTCGTTTTTCAATTGTCCGTGCTAGCCGGGAGCAAGTCACGATCTGCTTTGTCTGCGAGTTAGGCCACGCTCCGATGGAACATGGACAATTGATCTTCGACCTGGCAGGCGAGGTTTGGCTCGATGCGAACCCGGACCCGCGCGTGCTTACACTTGCAACCTGCTATCTCCAGGCATATCGCGCCCGGCAAAGCGCTGTTCTTATCTGAGCGGCAAGTCTGAGCGACAAGACGATCGACGAACTGACAGCATGAACGACGACGATAAAGCGAAGTTAACCCGCCCGCGGCCGGTGCGCGAATCGATCTCGGAAATGGTGGAGATCGTTCTGCCGAACGATGCCAATCCGCTGAACGCGCTGCTGGGCGGACGCCTCATGCACTGGATTGACCTCGCCGGCGCCATGGCCGCGCACCGTCACTCGCGCACGTATGTGGTGACGGCCTCCATTGATCATATGGATTTTCTCGTGCCCGTTCGGGTTGGAGATTTCGTCGTCCTACGCTCGTCGGTCAATCGTGTCTTCCACACCTCGATGGAGGTGGGCGTGAAGGTCTGGGTGGAGAATTATCGCTCGCAGGAGAATCGTCACGTCAGCTCCGCCTATCTTACCTTTGTCGCCATCGATGCTGCCGGCAATCGCATGGCCGTTCCACCCGTCATTCCCGAGACTGAAGATGAAAAGCGCCGCTACGATGGTGCCGCGCGCCGCCGGGAGATACGCCGGGCGGAATCGGCGCGCAGAAAAAAGGATCGGAGTTAGACGCGATTGCGTGCGAACTAACCGAGACCCCATGCCGCATTGCTGATAAGCTGGACAGCTCAAGCTGGGTCCTGTCAACCGAGGGCGTAATTTGAGGGCGTAATTTATGGACAGCGCACTCTTCGTTCACCGTTTGCACTTTGCCTTCACCGCGACGTTTCACTATCTGTTTCCGCAACTCACCATGGGGCTCGCACTGCTGATTGTCGTGCTCAAGACGATCGGCTTGCGGCGCAACGATCCCGTATACAACGAGGCGGCTCGCTTCTGGGGCAAGATCTTTGGCATCAATTTTGTGTTAGGTGTTGTGACCGGCATCCCGATGGAATTCCAGTTCGGCACCAACTGGTCGCACTTCTCGCGATTCGCGGGCGGCGTCATTGGGCAGACACTGGCCATGGAAGGCATGTTCGCCTTTTTCCTGGAATCGGCATTCCTCGGATTATTTCTCTACGGAGAAAAGCGGTTGAGCCCGAAAGCCCACTGGCTGTCGGCGGTCGCAGTTTTTGTGGGTTCCTGGTTATCGGGTTACTTCATCATTGCCACCGACGCGTTTATGCAGCATCCCGTCGGCTATTTCACGGCTGCAGACGGAAGCTTGCAGCTGGCAAGCTTTTGGGATTTCGTGCTGAATCCCTGGGCGGGATGGCAGTACGCGCACAACATGAGCGGAGCGGCGATTACCGGCGCGTTCATCATGACAGCGGTGGGCGCGTTCTATCTGCTCTCGGGCAAATTGACCGCGCACGCCCGTATTTTCGTCAAGGCTGGCGTGATTGCCGGTTGCCTGTTCAGCGTGCTGCAGATTTTTCCGACGGGCGACCGACAAGGCAAGATGGTCACTGACTTGCAGCCTGTGACCCTGGCGGCGATGGAAGGATTATTTCAAGGCCAGCCCGGAGCACCGTTGGTCATCGTCGGTCAGCCTAATGATCAGCAAGGCAAGATCGATAACCCGATTGAAGTTCCGAAAATGTTGAGCATGCTGACTTACCAGCGCTGGAATGCCCACGTTCGCGGACTCGACGCTTTTCCCAAACAAGACTGGCCGGATAACATCGCATTGCTCTTTTACAGTTACCACATCATGGTTGGCCTGGGGACGTTCTTCGTCGCCATCATGGTTGTCGCGTTGCTCCTGCTGTGGCGCGGCAGACTCTTTGACGCCCGGTGGATGCTCTGGATACTGATGCTGGCAGCGCCGTTTCCCTACATCGCCAACACCGCCGGATGGATGACCGCCGAGCTTGGCCGCCAACCCTGGCTGGTGTATGGGCTGATGCGCACCGAGAGCGGCTATTCCACCGCCGTCTCCGCCGGCAACGGCATGTTTACTCTCTTGGGGTTCATGGGTATTTACATGGTGCTGGGCATTCTGTTCCTGTTCCTGATCCGGCGGGAAATTGAGCACGGCCCGGTGGGCGGACACGAATCCGTGTCCAATCTCCATCCGGCGACGGCGGCCAGGTAGCGGAGGCAAGGTGAACATGGCGAGCCTTTGGTTTTGGATTGTCGCGGCGATGGTCGCGACCTATGTCGTGCTCGACGGATTCGATCTTGGCGCCGGTGCGATTTATCTGGTTGCGGCCAAAACCAACGAAGAACGACGCCGGGTGCTGCGCGCCATCGGCCCGGTTTGGGATGGCAACGAAGTCTGGCTGCTCGCTGCCGGGGGCACGCTCTATTTTGCATTTCCTCAACTCTACGCATCGAGTTTCAGCGGGTTTTACCTTCCGCTGACAATTGTTCTGTGGCTGCTCATTCTGCGCGGTATTGGTATCGAATTCCGCGCTCACATTGAAAACCCGGTGTGGCAGGACTTCTTCGATGCGGTCTTCGGCATCTCCAGCATTTTGCTGGCGGTGTTTTTTGGGGCGGCACTGGGCAACGTGGTGCGTGGAGTTCCGCTTGGTGCAACCGGTTATTTCTTTGAGCCGCTCTGGACCAACTTCAAACTCGGCCCGCAGACGGGCATTCTGGATTGGTATACGGTACTCATCGGCGTGATGGCGCTGGTGACCCTGACCGCGCACGGTTCTTACTACGTCGCAGTCAAAACCGACGAGGACCTTGGCCGCCGCGCTCGCGGCTTAGCCTTGCTTTGTTGGCCCGTGCAGTTTTTTCTTACCTTCACCGCCCTGGTTGCGACTTATTTCATACGGCCCGAAATCATGGTGAACTACGGGAAGCATCCGGTCGGGATACTGATTCCGATCGTGGTTGTCGGCAGCCTGGCGGTAATGCTCTGGGCCAATCCCAAGGGCAAAGAAAAACTCGCATTCGTGGCCTCCAGCCTGTATATCGCCTTCATGCTGGTGGGTGCGGCGTTTGCGCTCTATCCCGTCGTATTGCCCGCCCGCGACCACCAGTACGACCTCACTATCTACAATACTGCGGCCGGCAATCACGGACTGAGCGTCGGCTTGGGTTGGTGGACGCTCGGCGCGGTGCTAGCAGTGGGGTATTTTACGTTTGTCTACCGCATGTTTCGCGGCAAGGTGCAACTGGGAGAAGGGCACTACTGAAAAACCAGCTCCCAGTTCTCAGCTCTCAGTTCTCAGTGTGAACCGGTGGAATTAGATACTGAGAACTGGGAACTGAGAACCGAGAACTGTTTTTCTTCCCGTATAATCACAAAATGAGCGCTCATTCCCATCATCCCGGCCAGCAACAGCCCACCCCACAACCTTTACCTGGCGTCAGCGCCATCATCGCGGTCGGTTCCGGCAAGGGCGGAGTCGGCAAGACCACACTTTCGGTCAATCTGGCAATCGCGCTCAGCAAGATGGGCCACAAAGTCGGATTGCTCGACGCTGACGTCTATGGACCGAACGTCCCGCTCATGCTTGGCACCAACGAGCAGCCCAAAGTGATGGGCGAGAGTCAGATCGCGCCGATCAACTCGCATGGGCTCAAAGTTATCTCGGTCGGCTTCCTCAACCCGGGAGACAAGCCGCTCATTTGGCGCGGTCCCATGCTGCATTCGATCATCCGGCAGTTCCTGGGATCGGTGCAGTGGGGACTGCTGGACTATCTTGTCATCGATCTGCCTCCGGGAACCGGCGACGTCGCGCTCTCGCTGATTCAGACGGTACCGCTGACCGGCGCCATCGTGGTCTCTACGCCGTCCGACGTTTCGCTGCAGGATGCGCGCAAGGCCATCGAGATGTTCCGCCAGATGAAGGTGGACATCGTCGGCATGGTCGAAAACATGAGTTACTTCGTGTGCCCGCATTGCCAGCACGAAATCGATATCTTCTCGCGCGGCGGCGCGGAAAAGACGGCGAAACAGTTCGACATCGCCTACCTCGGAGGCGTCGAGCTTGATTCGGAGATTCGCAAATCGGGCGACAGTGGTGTGCCGGCCGTACTCCAGGGAGAAGACTCGCCGCATGCGAAGTCGCTGTTTGCGTTCGCCCGCAATGTGGTGGCGCGGGTGGAAGAGATCAAAGCCAGCAGTTCGGAAAGCGTGATTCAGATTCAGTAGGCGCCATAACCAAACAAGTTGGCGGGCAGGCTTAGCTGGACCGCGCCTTACTTGACTGCAAAGGCAACTGGCGGAGCCCAGGCTGAGCAGCGCTAGCGCCGGCGTGAGCTCCCATTCAGGACCTACGTGGAATTGTTTCGAATCGTGCCAACTGGTACAGCCTGTCCGCAGTTTCATCTTTGAGCACGAGGTTTGCCACCATCTCGCCGAGCGCGGGACCATGCTTGAATCCGTGGCCCGAACCGCCGCCGACAATCCAAACATTGGCGCTGCCCGGATGCCGGTCGACGATGAAATTGTGGTCGGTTGTATCTTCGTATTGGCAGACGCGCGTCTCGACGAGCGGCGCATCCTTCATCCCCGGAAAACGGTAGGCGAGATAACGGCGCGCGGCAGCCAGGCCGTCTTCGCTTACCAGCCGCTGGCCTGCGGTTGGATCGAACTCGGGGCCGCGCGTGTCATCGGCAATTTTGAAACCGCGTCCCTGGTTTCCGGGAATTCCGTACATGAAGTGGTCGCTGTGATCGGCCCACACCGGCACGTTGCCCTCATCGTAGCGCGCGTCGCCCGCGGGAGTGCCGAAGAAAAAAACATCTTGCTTGGTCGAAATGAAATGCGGACCGACCGTGTTGGGGAACAGTTTCCCGAGCCATGGACCACAGGCGAAGACGTAGCGATCGGCGACTATCGTCGATGCATCCGACAGCAGCAGGGATTTCCACTGGCCGCTTTCGAGATTCTGCTTTGCGACGTGTGCCTGGCGATACTCTCCGCCTTCGGCTACAAACTGATCGGCCACCGCCTGCGTCGCAGCGCGCGCGAGCAAATATCCGCCCTGCGGCTCGTAGATGGCCCAATTGACGTCCTCGAAGCTGATCTGCGGCCAGCGGCGCGCGAGCTCGTTCACTGCGAGCTGCTCAAACGGAATTCCCGCATCTCTCAAGCAGGGAAGCGAGCCACGCTCGAATGCGTCATCGCGTCCGGCCATCCACAGCACTCCGATGGGGAAAATGAATTTCCGCTTCCACTGGGCTTCGTGTTGCTTCCATAGAGCGAGTGCGCGCGCCGCCAGTTTCGTGTAAGGCTGATCGGGCCCGTACGCGCCGCGGATGACCCGTGTCTCCCCACCCGACGATGCTCGCGAATTTCCCGGTCCCCAAGCATCGAGCAGCGTGACTTGCGCTCCGCTGCGAAGAAGATAGAGTGCGATCCATCCGCCGAAGGCGCCTGCGCCGACTACTGCGATGTGAGGCTTGCTGGTCATGCTCGGGGAGTATATCGTGACGACTTTCCGTCTTGGCCTGGATGTTTCCTAGCTAGTTATATTTCGCGAAAAAAGCGCGAGACCTGGGGCACCCCGGGCCAACTCGCGTTGCAAAACTGAGTCTTTTGCACTACACTGTAGTGCATGAAGACGGAAGTTTACAGCTGGCGTCTGGCGGGTGAGCTTAAGTCGGACCTGGAGCGGGAAGCGCGTCTCCGCAAGGTACCGGTTTCGGCAGTGCTGGAGACTGCCGTCCGCGATTGGCTGAAGAAGGACGTTGCGAATGCCTCGGAGGAAGAGGCACAGGGCAGACTTCACAGGGCCGCGGCCAACTGTTTTGGAGCGCTCGCCAGCGGCAACCCTCGCCGCGCCGAGACGGCTCGCGACGGGCTCCGCAAGCGCCTGAGGCGGCGGTATGCCCGCTAATGCGCTCCTGGCTAGTGCCAATGCACTCATTGACACAGGTGCGATTCTCGCGCTGCTCGACCGCAGCGATCGCTGGCACGGCGTCTGCGTGGACGCGTTCCGTCAACTGCGGCTGCCGCTGCTGACCTCCGAAGCGGTGCTCACGGAAGTGTTCCACCTGGTTGGCGATTCGCGCACCGAGATGGAAGCCACGTGGAAGTTTGTCCGTTCGGGAGCGCTCGTTGTCGGCACCATTGAGGATGCGGAGCTGACGCACCTGCGTGGCTTGATGTTGCGCTATTGGGACAGGCCGATGGATTTCGCCGACGCCACCCTCGTGTATCTGGCGAAGCGCGAATCTCTTTCCGTCATTCTCACGGTCGATCAAGCGGACTTCGCAACCTATCGGATTGAAGGGAAACGTCAGTTCCGGGTGTTGCCGCGGAAACGACCGTAGCTGCGCTTGGCCGTTCGCCCGCTCCATGAAGAAATCCCACGCGTGACACGTTTGTGGAATCCCAGGTCTCGAAAAGCGCGAGACTTGGGGCACCCCTGGCCGCCCTGGAGATTGGAGTGGCGCACACACCCACACATTCGCAAAGAACGCGAATGTGTGGGGCAGGCCGTAGAATCTAACCTTTCGAAGGGTGCGCAAAGGTGGTCAAGCGGCCACCTCAGATTGGCTCGTCATCGGGGCTGAGATAGTCCAAGTCAAAGCGGATAAGCGTTTGCCAGTCGAGCAGACTGACGTCAGATGTTTTTCTGAGGTCAGCATCTTCGACTTCGATCCCGTTGCACTGTGCTAAAAGCTTGCGTAGCTCGCTCACGATACCAATCGCGCGTTGTTCCAGTTCATCGTTCTCGCACACACCAGGCTCAACTACTATCCAAAGAAAGACTCGGTAAGGTTTATCGTTAGCAAGTTCTTCAACCGTGTTAAACGCCAGGGCCACGTGAACAATATCTTCTCCATCGCGCTTCATTTTTCTTAGGATCTTATCCTTGACTGGTTTGATTCTGTCCATGAAGGCACTTGGAAGGGAGGGACGACTGTATCTCCGCGAGGCCCACTTGGCGATCGTCGCAACGTCGCGTTGGCGAATTGTGATCGATGCATCTCTGCTACCCTTTTCGAGAATTCGCCGCTCTACGCGATATTTTGCATGTATGTCAATTTCGTAGAGGCGTTCTTCTCCGTTCTCCTGGGCCAGAAACTGAAGTTTCCGTGGATTCCTGCCGTTGAACAGGAGGCCATTACGGTGCTTTGTCTCTTTCGGAACAGCGACAAGGAGTTCTACGTATGGTTCCGCTTCATAGGATTCATTGACGAGATCACAATCGTGAGAAAGAACAATCAGCTTCCTACCAGTGGTTACCGATGCTGGCAGGATGCCGTCGGGCAGGAGGTCATGCGGGACCACGGTACCTTGCCTCCACTCGGACTTAGGTAGAGCGGACACAGTTGGCAAAAAGAATCCCCAAACAATACCTTACAAGTCGAAGTCCTCATTAGAGGTCCAGTGCGCAGGCGGTCGAGTGGAGGCAAGTTTCAGTCCTCGCTTCTTGGCTACATCGACTATCCCTGCTTGGCCTGACGAACGGTTCAAGGCCTTCTGAATTTGTGCTAAGGCATCCTGTATGTCGGATTCGTTCAGTGCTTTCGCCGATAAAACGTCGAGCAGCGAGTCGCCAGACGCCAGGGGTTGGGCGAGAAACGCTCCTACTGGTTGATTCGATATCCTTCGCCAGCGTCTTGCAATCCGATAGACGGCCTCAACCCGCTGCAGATGGTGGCTTCTTAGGCCAGCTTCGTCCCGAAACCAGGAATAGACGGTCGGTCTGGCGACTCTGAGGGCCCTCGCCATGTCTGTGACATTCATAGACAGGTAGCGACGGATGCCCGCGAGCTTCTCTTGAGTATCCAGTAGGCGATTGGTATCGACAACATCCCCTGATTCACCGATTACACGCACGCCGATTGGCCCGATCGACGTGCGGTTGATTATTTGAGGGTTTGCGGAGTGGGCAATCATTTGAGGACTCGCAAAACCTCCTGTACCAACGAGGAACAGAGCTGCGAGAACGGCATTATTCCAGGTGGATCGGGCACCAGTGGGCGCTACACCGACAAGCATTTCAGTTGTGCTTTGCATCAGTTTTCACCCTTCCCCATCTTGTTAGCGCATCCGAGGTTACCGCCGACATGAAGACCCTATCCAAGCTCTCATGGAGTTGCTCCAACATAGAAATTGCCTTAGCGACCTTGAAATCCGTGACTTGCTCGATGTAGTGATCAAAGTCTAAAGTTGTTACGATTTCGTCCTTAGCAAGCTCGAGCGAGTAGGCAAGCGTGCTGGTGAGCAAATCCGGAGGAAACGGTTGGGCAGATCGAGAACAGCGCACCGCCAGCTGCCCGACCTCTGTCTTCCCGACAAATTGAGAGCTGCTGGTCCAGCTTTCCACCCCGACGGAGGCGGAATCCAACCCGAGCAGACCTTCGTGCAAGTACTCACGCCAACCCTCGTTCGGTTTTAGGCGAACTAAGTTGACGTAACGGAGTCCGATCCGTTCAGATAGGCCTATTCCGACGACGCGATTCACAGCCATCAGCGCGGTCTTAACGTGCTCTTCAAAGGCTTCGTAGTCTGAATACCGGTTCGTATGTACGGCTACGGAGTTGGATTGCAACACAATTCCGAGGGAAGCATCCTTGTCTTGGAACTCAAACCTGTCGCTTGTGCTGAGCTTGGGAGCAGCGTCGATTTGAAGTGCTACCTCCTGCACCTGGGCCTTCAAGAAACGGGGGAATCCCTTATGCCTGAGTTTTTCTTGTATCTCGGGAACATACTTCTCGATTGCCACTATGGCCGAAAACCGTACCTGTGCTACTACGTAGATCAGCGGGGCGTGGCGTAGGTGGAGGGCGGGCAGATTTCTTCTCACGGCTAGAACTTTACATCAAACTTTACACAAAGGCAAAGCACTTCTTGCGGTGCGAAAGGGCTGGCCCCGACGACCTATTTCGTTTCGGGAAATCTCTCTCCCTAATGCCGAAACGGTCGTTTTCTCGCTGCCTCTATCTCAATGCCCTCTTTCCTTGACACCCTCGCCAGCGCTCCCTAGAATTCCATTAGGCTTGGTGGAATCTTAATCTAAGCCACTGCATCTAAAGAATTTAGAGGGGCGTTTTAGCTCCGAGACCTCAGGTAGATATGCCAGCAGGGCCAGCGGGCGGACGGGAACGGGAAATCCTGACCGCTATCGTCGAAACATTCATCGCCAGCGGAGAGCCGGTGGGGTCGCGCACGCTTGCTCGCTCCAGCCGCGAAGGTCTGAGTGCGGCTACGATCCGCAATGTGATGGCGGATCTGGCCGATGCTGGATTTCTGGAGCAGCCTCATGCTTCGGCGGGGCGCGTGCCTACGGCGGAAGCTTATCGTTATTATGTCGAGCAGCTTAGTGGCGAGGCGCATCTTTCGCACGAGAATCAGAGCATTATTCAGGACACTCTGACCGGGGTTACCGATGTGGCGGAGTTCATGGAGCGGACTTCGCATGTGCTCTCCCTGATCTCGCACAGCGTTGGGGTGACGGTGGCTACCAGCGGGCCGCGGAACGCGCTGGAGCATGTTTACTTCTCGCACCTCAGCGATCAGAAGGTGTTGGCGGTCGTGGTCACGCGGTCGGGGGTGGTGCGTGATCGGGTGCTGCGGCTGGATATTCCGCAGTCTGATCTCGATCTGGCCGCACGCTATATCAATGAGAACTTTCGTGGCTGGACTATGGGCGATATGCGGGCCGAGCTGGCTCGCCGTCTGGAACAAGAGCGTAGTGAGTACGATCGGCTGATGAAGTCGATCGAGCAGCTCTACCGGCAGGGGGCGCTCGCTTCGGCGGATGACACGCAGGCGGTGTTCGTTGAGGGCGCGGCGAACCTGGTCGCGAACAACGTGGCCGGGCAGGAGGATCGTCAGCGCCTGCAGGATATGCTGCGGACACTTGAGGAGAAGGAAAAAGTTGTGAAGCTGCTGAGTGCGTATCTTGACACTCGGCAGGAAGCGGTGCGCGTCGTGATCGGGCTCGACGAGGCGCTGCCTGCTTCGAATTTGCAGAATTTCGTGCTGATTGGCGCTCCCGCTCGCGTTGGCGGAGAAGTAATGGGGTCGCTGGCGGTGATTGGACCTACGCGGCTGGATTATCAGCACACCATGTCGGCGGTGTCGTACATTGCGCGGCTTTTCGACAGACTTTTGAACGAATCGGAGTAGTGCAGCAGTATGGGTAAAGGAAACGGAAAAACCGAACAGCGCTTTGAGTTGGAACGCGAGGATCTGGAACGTGAGCTGCCGGCCGCGGACGGTGGAGACGAAGCTGCGTCTGGGCCGGTCGTGGCCAAACCCGTGGAGGTTGGCGCGGTTTCGGAAACGGAAAAGCTTAAGGCTGAGCGCGACGCGCTGCTTGATCGTCTGGCGCGTCTGCAGGCGGAGTTCGATAATGCCCGCAAGCGCGCGGTGCGTGAGCAGCAGGATTTCCGCGAGTTCGCGGCGTCCGATGTTATCAAGAATGTTCTGCCGATCCTGGACAGTTTTGAGCGGGCGCTAAAGGCTGGGGGCGACGCCAGCGACTTCCGCAACGGCATTGAGCTTATCTACCGTCAGTTTCAGGATGCGCTGCAGAAAATTGGAGTGCAGCCGATTGCTGCGATGGGGCAGCCCTTCGATCCCCGGATTCACGAGGCGGTTGAGATGGTGGATACCACCGAGGTTCCGGATCACCATGTCTTCGACGAACTACAGCGCGGCTATAAGTACAAGGAGCGGCTGCTGCGTCCGGCGATGGTGCGGGTGGCTCGGAACAGCCGCGGGTAGCGCCTCAGCGGCTAAAGCCGCGATCAATTTTGCTGGAGTTACGGCGCGGCTGAAGCCGCGCCCCTTCAAAACAAGATCCTGAAGAGTGGGGGAGTTTCTGGCCGCCAACACAAAACGCGATTTTTACGAGGTACTTGGTGTCACACGCACCGCCACCGACGTCGAAATCAAGAGCGCTTACCGCAAGCTGGCGATGACGCACCATCCTGACCGCAACCCGAACAATCCCGACGCGGAAGACAAGTTCAAAGAGATCACGGAAGCTTACGCAGTTCTTGCCGATAGCGAGAAGAGATCTTTGTACGTCCGCTTCGGGCATGCTGGCGTGGGCGGCAGCGCTGGAGGCGCGGCCGGATTCGATCCCGCTATCTTCCAGGATTTCGGCGACATTTTTGGCGACATCTTTGGGTTTGGCGACATGTTTGGGCAGGGTGGGCGTCGTCGCAGCCGTGCTCAGCGTGGAGCGGACCTTCGCGAAGACTTGCATCTCGAATTTGAGGAGGCGGTGTTCGGCACCGAGAAACTAGTAAATGTCCGTCGCCATGAAACCTGCGATGCTTGCCGCGGAAACGGCGCGGCGCCCGGTAAGGCACCGACCGCCTGCCGGTCTTGCAATGGGCGCGGTCAGGTGCGGTATCAACAAGGCTTCTTCAGCATTGCTCGAACCTGCCCAACCTGCCAGGGAGCGGGCAGCGTAATCACCGATCCCTGCCCGAAGTGCAAAGGTGAAGGCCGGTTGCTGCGCGAGCGCGTGGTTGAGGCCAAGGTGCCCGCGGGTGTGGAGGACGGCACGCGAATTCGTTTCACCGGCCTGGGCGAAGCGGG